>ODAJ014786776.1_pt1 | contig 26902 bp, 23 predicted proteins | sample 1539241 | NCBI WGS metagenome assembly ODAJ01 (sample SAMN02144231, study PRJEB22623) | gut metagenome | biome: sheep rumen | host: Ovis aries | place: New Zealand
GAAGGAATGAAAGTCGCAAAAGGTAAATATATAACTTTTGTAGATTCGGATGATTGGATAGCAAATAACTATGTTGAAGTTTTATATAATGAGATTGAAAGTAATAGTTTGGATGTTGTTTGTGCCGCGGCTTACATTTATAATAATATTCAAAAAAAAATAATAGATCATAAATTCGTTTCAGCTGATAAATTAAATAGACAAAAAATAAAGAACAAAGATTGTCTCTTAATTCCAAAAAGAAACTGTTTTATTATACCCGTATGGCTAAAAATTTATAAAAAATCTTTTTTGCTTGATAACAATATATTTTTTGAACTGAAAGAAAGTGAGGATAATTTGTTTTTTTTCTATGTACTTTTAAAAACGGAAAATATAAAGTTTATTGATGATAAAATTTATTATTATAGAATTAACAGGGAATATTCTTTAATGCAGGCAATAAATAAAAAATTCAATTATTTTAAATTGTTTGAAAAATTAAAAGAAAGATTAATTTTTGAAAACAGATATAATGAGTGTAAGAGAATATATTATCAATATATTTCCATATTAACGGCATCAAAATTGGAAGTATTAAATTTAAAATTATCGGAACTAAAATTTTATTTCAATAAATTCAGAACTGCATATTACAATACGGATTTTAAGAAAAATTGTTCTGCAAAAAATTTAAATATAATTCTTAAAATAAGATTATTGCTGTTTTGTATTTGTTTAAGGTTAAATATAAATTATGCTATAATCGGCAAATTGTGTAGAAATTTTAAATTAATATACAACAAATAATTTATAAACAAATGGACGGGAAAATGGATTTATTTCAAATTGTAGAGAGAACCGGGGTTTCCTATAATTATGCACTCGGTAAAGTTATATATGATATATATTATTTGGCAAAAGGACTTAAGTTTGAGCCTATATATATTACATGGATAACTTCGACTAAAAATAAATTCGAAAGTTTAAAAAAAAGATTAAAATATCAATACGATTGGTATAAAAGTTATAATAAAATAAAAAATAATTCTGTTGTTTTGTTACAACATCCGTTACATGTTACAAATAATAGAATTTTAAGAAAATTAAAATATAAAAAAAATGTTAAATTTATAAGTGTTATTATAGATATAGAAGAACTTAGACATTACTATTATAATAATGATTTTGTTTACTATAAACAAGAATTTGAAACAATGTTGGAAATATCCGATATTTTAATAGTTCATAATAATATAATGTTTAAGTATTTTGTTGATAAAGGAATACCGGAAAAGAAACTTATAAATATTGAGTCATTTGATTATTTGCAAAAAAATGATAATGCGGTTAAATTTGAAAGATCAATATCTTTTGCAGGAAATTTGGATGCTATCAAAAGCGGATTTGTAGCTCAATTGAATAGATTAAAAAATATAAAAATAAATTTATACGGAGCTAACTTTAACAACGGATTATTAAATTCCGAAAATATTAAATATCACGGTTCTTTTAAATCGGATGAAATTTCCAAAAAGTTAGACAGAGGTTTTGGGTTAGTTTGGGACGGAGATAGCATAGATTCTTGTTCAGGAAATTTTGGTCAGTATTTAAAATACAACAATCCGCATAAACTTTCTTTATATTTATCTTGCGGTATTCCCGTAATTATTTGGAAATCTGCCGCACAAGCGGAATTTGTAAAAAAATATAATGTCGGTATATGTGTTGAAAATTTACAAGAAGCAGAAGATATTATAAATAATATGAATGCAGATGATTATAATATCCTTACAGAGAATGTAAAGAAAATAAAATCTCTTTTATGCTCCGGATATTTTGCGACTAAAGCAATAAAACAAGCCTTGGATTTATTAAATAAAAATTAGTCTTTATCACTCAACATTATCATTGAATTGGATTTGTCGCCCAACATATATTTAGGTAAATGACCGTCCCATTTTTCTATCCATTTCAAATTGATAACTGTTTGGTTTGAAGAATCCCTGAGTAATTTTTGTTTTTGAGCTTCGGCTTCAGCAAGTAAAATAACTCTTTTCTTTTCTTCTTCAGCCTGCATTCTTTGATATTGTATCTTTTTAACTTTTTGCTCTTCTATCTGTTTTTCTTCAACAACTCTGTTAAATTCCGCGGTAAATTGTATATCAACGATATTTACGTTTTCTATTATTATGTTATATTCTTCAATTTTCTTTCTTAAGTTTTCTTCAATAGCTGCTCTTAAATTTTCTCTTTCCACGATAATGTTTTCAACAGGCAATTTTGAAATTGCGGTTTTTGAAACTTCCTGTATTGCAGGATATATAACTTTTACAAAATAGTCTTTACCGATTTTTATATGAATGTCGTTAACTTTTTCGTAAACAGGTCTGAAATTTACAACTATTCTTGCTCTGACAGTCTGTAAATCTTTTGATGCGGAATCCGCTTCTATTTCTTGTTTTTGTGTTTTTACATCATAGTTCACTACTTGATGAACAAAAGGTAATTTCGGGTATGTTCCTTGAGAAAAACTTTTTGTTTCACCGGTGAGAACATTTATTCTTACTCCCACAAAACCCACTTCAACTATAAAAAAACTCGACATAGCTATAAAAGCTATTATTATGATTGCTGCTATACCTAATATCATCCCCGTATCTTTTTTCATTTCCTTCTCCTGTATAAAATTGTTAAACCATAAACTATAAGCCGCATTATTTGTCATCCCGCACTTGATACGGGATCTCGTCGTTTCAGTTCGACGTTCCTATGCATCCATACTTCTATACTTCCATACCTCAAATTTGCTTTCGCAATTTTTCCCACCAATCTTTATTGTTCAAATACCACTCTATTGTCTTTTCTATTGCTTGTTCAAACTTATATTGAGGTTGCCAACCGAGTTCTTCTTTTATTTTTGTCGCATCGATAGCATACCTTCTGTCATGTCCTAATCTGTCTGCAACATATTTTATTAAAGAACTGTCTTTACCTAAATATTTTAAAATTGTGTCGGTAATATACTTGTTTGTCTTTTCATTGTTACCGCCGACATTATAAATTTCACCGTTTTTACCTTTATGCAACACGGTATCTATAGCGGAACAGTGATCTTCTACAAAAAGCCAATCTCTAATGTTTAATCCGTCACCGTATAACGGTACTTGTTTATTATCGAGAGCATTTGTAATAAATAACGGAATTAATTTTTCCGGGAACTGATAAGGACCGTAGTTGTTTGAACATCTTGTAATGTTAACATTAAGTCCGAAAGTATGATGATAAGCCATAACCAACAAATCGGCACTTGCTTTACTTGCCGAATACGGACTGTTCGGAGAGAGGGGGGTTTTTTCCGTAAAAAAACCCGTTTTTCCGAGCGAGCCGTAAACTTCATCCGTAGATATTTGAAAGAATTTTTCTATTTTATATTTTTTTGCAACTTCCAAAAGATTTTGTGTTCCCAAAACATTCGTTTTTACGAATATATCAGGATTGGTTATACTTCTGTCAACATGAGATTCCGCAGCAAAATTTATTATTACATCTATTTTGTTATCGGAAACAATTTTATCAACTAATTTATTATCGGCAATATCGCCTTTTACAAACAAATAATTCGGATTATCTTTTACATCATCCAAACTTTTTATGTTTCCTGCATAAGTTAACAAATCAAGATTAACTATTTTATAATCTTGATATTTATTTAACATGTATCTTACGAAATTACTTCCGATAAACCCCGCACCGCCCGTCACCAAAATCTTTTTCATTGTTTTAATTTCCGTAAACTGCATATTTTTTGTATATGGATCCGCCCATCATTTCCGCGGTTCTTTGTGTCATCACATTATCTTCCAAAATCCAGGAAAGTTCACATTCTTGGTATCCGCCTTTAACGGAATTTATAAGAGCTTCCAACGACATATAAGCTTCAATACCTTTATGTCTGTATTCTTTTTTTACACCCATAATCATAAGTCTTAAATCTTTAACTTTTCTCTTATAATATAAAAATTTAAAAATTCCGAACGGGAACAATTTTCCGTACATTTTTTTAAATACATAGTTGTAATCGGGAATAGCTATAAGCATTCCTATGGTTTTATCTCTGTCACAGGCAAGCATCACAATGTTTGGGTCTGCCAAGTTTACAATATCATCCGCTATAGATTCAAATTCTTCTCTTGTCCAAGGAACAAAACCCCAATTCTTTTCCCAAGCGGAATTATAGACTTCAATAATATCTTCAAGTGTTTTTTTGAAATTGTTTTTATCGAAAGTTTTTATTGTTATGTTAGGATTTCTTTTTTGAACTATTCTCAATGCTTTGTTAAGTCTCGGCATTCTGTCGTCCAATGCAACAGGGATGTTATATGCATAAAGTTCTTTTATTTTTTTTAGACCGCACTGTTCGGCTAAATTCAAATAATATTTGTGAGTGTATGGCATCAATATTTTAGGGTCACTGTCAAACCCTTCATATAAGAAGCCGACTTCGTCGTTCGTAGACGGGTTCATAGGTCCCATCATTTTATTCAATTTGTTTTCCGCTAACCATTGTTTAACGGAATCAAATAATAGTTTTGCAACCTCAACATTATCTATACATTCAAAGAAACCGAAATATCCTATTTTCGTTTCCTGAAATTCTATATAGTTATAATCAATAATACCGGCAATTCTTCCTACAATATTATTTTTATCGTCGTAAGCTAAAAACAGTTGCTTTTTTGCATGCTTCCAATAAGGATTTTTTTCGGACAACAATTTCTTGTTTTCCGAATCCAATTGCGGTATCCAATAAGGATTACCTTTATAAATTTTATAAGGTAATTTTATAAAGTCATTAATTTGCTTAAAATCTATTTTCTTTACGGTAAACATTTTACTTGTTAGACCACAAATTTTTAAACCATCTTTTTGTTGCGGCAGCAAATTTGTTGTTTGAAAAAGAAAAATTCCATCTGTTATTGTTTATATTATATGAAGATTTCTTTTTAGATCTGCTTCTTGTATTTCCGCCGGGAATTATACCGAGTTGCTTGGAAACTTTTTCGAATTTATCAAGAATAATTTCAAGTTGTTCGTCGGTATGTGTTGCCATATAACTTGTTCTTATTATGGCTTGACCTTCCGGAACTGCAGGGCTGACTATAGGTGATGCAAAAATACCTTCTTCAAATAACATTGCACACATTTGGAAAGCTTTCATATCTTCACCTACGGTTATAGGAATAATCGGAGATTCGGATGTTCTTGTATCAAATCCTAAAGATTGGAAACCTTCTTTCATTTTATTTGTGTTTTCCCAAAGTTTTGCTCTTCTTTCAGGTTCATCTTGTAAAATATCCAAAGCAACATCTATTGCACCTACACAAGCCGGCGGTAATGCTGCAGTAAATATTAATGATCTTGCGGTATGTTTAATATAATTAATAACTTCGCTTCTGCTTGCAATAAATCCGCCGATTGAAGCAAGAGATTTTGAAGCTGTTGCCATTAAAACATCAACTTCAGGTTCCATATTAAAATGTTCTCCGGTTCCTTTACCGTTTTTACCGAGAACTCCGAGAGAATGTGCTTCATCTACATAAACTCTTGCACCGTATTTTTTTGCAAGTGCTGATATTTCCGGAAACTTTGCTATGTCTCCTTCCATACTGAATATTCCGTCAACAACTATTAAAGCGGAAGTTCCTTTTGATTGAACTTTTGCCAACTGTCTTTCCAAATCAGCCATATCATTGTGTCTGAATCTTAACATTTCACCGCCGAAAGAAAGTCTGCAACCGTCTATAATTGAAGCATGATCCAACTTATCCGTAATAACAAATTCACCTTTACCCACTAAAGAAGAAATCGCACCTAAATTTGAATGGTGTCCTGTTGTAAAAAGTATTGCCGCTTCTTTTCCTACGAACTTTGCGAATTTTCTTTCAACTTTTTCATGCAAATCGTTTGTTCCGTTTACAAATCTTGAACCTGTGCAGGATGTTCCGTATTGTTTTGCCGCTGCAACGGCACCTTCTATAACTTTCGGATGATCTGCAAGTCCCAAATAGTTGTTGGAACATAAAACGATTTTTTCTTTACCGTCAATTTTAACTACAGGGCTTTGAACGGTTTCAACTCTTTTAAAATATGGATACATTCCTGCCGCTTGTAAATCTCTTGCTGCAGTAAACTTAATACATTTTTCAAAAATATCGTTAGACATAAAACACTCCACAGTAGAATTTATATTAAAAATATCTGTTACTTAAATACCAATTGTATGTTATTTTTGCACCATTTTCAAGCTTTGTAAACTCAAAATCCGTATCTTTTAATATATTTGAATTATCCGCTGTCCAATAAGTTTGAAGCATTTCAACAATTTTTTCTTTACTTAAAACTTGCGGTTTTTTTGTGATTTTTGCAACCGCTTCATAAAAACTTGCAACGGTTTTAAAAATGAAATCAAATAATATAATAGGCATTGTTTTTATGTTGTTTGCTTTTGCAATGGTTGTTGCAACATCTTTCCATGTATAAATATTACCGTCACATAAGTAATATGTTTTGTTGTTGGTGTTTTCGTTGTTTAATGTAATAGAAATCACTTTTGCTATATCTTTTACAAAAACCAACTGAATAAATCTTTTTGTGTGGGTATTTGGTTTTAAATGATGTTTAACCAAATTAAAGAAAATAAAAATATCTTTGTCTCTCGGTCCGTAAACGGATGCCGGTCTTATAATAGTGTAAGGAACAATTCCTTCCAATTTCTTCACTTCTTGTTCTGCCAATAGTTTACTTTTGCCGTAGTTTGATACCGGATTTTCCTTTTCCGTTAAAAGCTTAGGCTTTTCATCATTACTTGGTCCCATTGCCGCTTGAGACGATATATAAACAAATTTTTTGATATTGCTTTTATTTTTTATTGCAGCTTGAACAATGTTTTTTGTTCCTGTGACATTTGTGTTATAATAACCGTCCCAATTTAATGCCCTTACAACGCCGGCGCAATGAACGACAACATCAACCGCAGATAGCAATTTTGATAATTGCTCTTCATCGTTTAATGAACAATATTCATATTGAATAGGATAATCTTTAATCCATTTTAAGTTTGAACTTTTTCTTGCTAATGCAATAATCGTATGATTGTTGGAAATAAGTTCTTCTACTATATGGCTTCCTACAAACCCCGTAGCCCCTGTAAGCAAAACTTTCATATAAATTCCTTATACAAAAAAATAACTGGCAACGGGTGGAATTGAACCACCGACCAAAGGCTTATGAGTCCTCTGCTCTACCCCTGAGCTACGTTGCCATTACAAAAACAAACTATAAATAATATTTGAGTATTGTATTATTTTTAATACCAAAAGTCAATCCTATAAATTTTGCTTTGCAAAACTTGGTGAAAAGGTGAATGGGTGAAGAGTTTAAAGAAATAATTGACGATATAGCTATAAATTGTTTGTTTTTAAAACATTACTAATTGCCGTTTAAACCTTTAAGCCTTTCACCAACGAATTGTAAAACAATTCGTGTTCACCCTATAAGCTGTTTTTTCATCAGTATCGCATTTTCACCGTTCTTATAATAATTGTTTCTCTTATTATATTGTTCAAAACCGCATTTTAAATACAAGTTTATTGCCGGAATGTTTTTTTCACCGACTTCAAGAAAAATCTTTTTTACATTTTGTTTGGAAATATCTTCCAATGTTTGTTCCAGAAGATATTTCCCTAAATTTTGTCTTTTAAAATTGTTATCAATTACTATATTTAATATTTCTGCTTCATCAATAATAATATGGTATATAATGTATCCTACAATTTTGTTATCCGCATATAAAACTTTAAAGAAAGAATTCTTGTTTTCAAGTTCTTCCAAAAACATATTTTTAGTCCAATTGTAGTTGGAACCGGTTTTATCTATTTCACAAATGGTATCTATATTTTCTTTAACACAATCAACAATTAATTTATTATTCATATTTATATGATATATTTTTGAAATAACAAATACAATAAAAACAATATGGATTTTATATTGAAATTTAGGTATAAAAAAGATAAAATCTAAGGGATATATCAATAAATTTTTAAAAGGAATTACCATGATTAAAGAAATATTTGCCGCAATATTCGGCTCACAAAATGAAAGAGATATCAAAAAAATAAGACCTGTCGTAAACAAAATAAATGCATTGGAACCTGAAATACAAAAGTTATCCGATGAAGAATTAAAAGCAAAATCATTGGAATTTAAAGAAAGACTTAACAACGGGGAAAAACTGGACAGCATTTTACCCGAAGCTTTTGCTTGTGTAAGAGAAGCATCAAAAAGAACTATCGGGCTTAGACATTTTGATGTTCAAATGATAGGTGGTTACATTTTACATCAAGGTAAAATAGCCGAAATGAAAACCGGTGAAGGTAAAACACTTGTTGCAACATTGCCGGTATACTTAAATTCTTTAACGGGAAAAGGTGTTCATGTTGTTACGGTTAACGATTATCTTGCAAAAAGAGATAAAGAATGGATGGAGCCTGTTTATAATGCGCTCGGTATGACGGTTGGAAACATTTGTCACGATACAACGGATGAAGAAAGAAGAAAAGCTTATGCTTGCGATATTACTTATGTAACAAACAACGAGCTTGGTTTCGATTATCTTAGAGATAATATGAAAATTTCCAAGGAACAAAGAGTATTAAGAGAATTAAACTATGCCATCGTGGATGAGGTCGATTCGATTTTAATAGATGAAGCAAGAACTCCGTTGATTATTTCAGGTCCGGGTGAAGAGTCTACAGATAAATATTATGTGGCAAACAGAATCGTTCCTATGCTTAAAGGAAGACACATAACCGAAAATGAAGAAATAAAAGCAAAATATGAAGGTATAGATTTATCTAAAGGATACGATTATTTAGTTGATGAAAAAAATCATACGGTGGTTTTAACCGAACAAGGTGTGCAAAAAGCGGAAAGATTTTTAGGTGTAAAAAATATTTATGATGATATGCAGGCGGAATGGGTTCACCATATAACACAAGCAATAAGAGCTCATGAACTTTATAAAAGAGATGTTGCTTATGTGGTAAAAGACGGTGAAGTTATTATCGTTGATGAATTTACGGGAAGACTTATGCCGGGAAGAAGATGGTCGGATGGTCTTCATCAGGCAATCGAAGCAAAAGAAAATTTAAAAATCGAACAGGAAAACCAAACACTTGCAACAATAACTTTCCAGAACTTTTTCAGAATGTATAACAAAATAGCAGGTATGACAGGTACGGCACTTACCGAAGCAAGCGAATTTTGGGAAATATATAAACTCGATGTTGTTGAAGTTCCTACAAACAATCCGATGATAAGAAAAGATTATCCTGATGTAATTTACAGAACGGAAAAAGAAAAATACAATGCGATTATACAGGATATTGAACAATGTTGGAGAAAAGGTCAACCTGTTCTCGTAGGTACAAGATCAATCGAAAAATCGGAATTGATTTCCGATATGTTAAGAAAAAAAGGTATTCCTCACAATGTTTTGAATGCAAAATATCATGAATTGGAAGCTCAAATCATTGCTCAAGCCGGTGCAAAAAGTGCGGTAACAATTGCAACCAACATGGCCGGTAGAGGTACCGATATCGTGCTTGGTGCGGGTGATGAAGAAAACGGAAAATTTGTTAGAGAGGTCGGCGGTCTTTATATTATAGGTACGGAAAGACACGAATCAAGAAGAATCGATAACCAGTTAAGAGGTAGAGCCGGCCGTCAGGGAGATCCCGGTGCATCAAGATTTTATTTATCCATGCAAGATGAACTTATGAGATTATTCGGTTCAGACAGAATGGCAATTGTTATGCAAAAACTCGGTCTTAAAGAAGGTGAAGCGATAGAACATCCTTGGATATCAAAAGCCGTTGAAAATGCGCAAAGAAAAGTTGAAGGCAGAGATTTCGATATAAGAAAACAACTTATCGATTACGATAATGTTATGAATAAACAAAGAGAAGCGGTTTATCGTTTGAGAAACGAAATTCTCGAAGGAGAAGATGTTTCTGCAACTATACAAGATATGTGGCTTGAATCCGTAGAAGAAAAAATAGAACAATGGGCTCCTGCAAAAACTTATCCGGAACAATGGGAATGGCCTCATTTTCATGCTTGGATGTCGAGATCTTTCGGAATAAATTTTGAAGTTGCAAATAAAGAAGAGTTAAGTTATCTTACCAGAGATGCATTAAAAACAATCTTGCTCGATAAAATACAGGAAGCTTACGAAAAAAGGAAAGAAACTTTAGGTAAAGAACTTTTAAGCCGTATAGAAAGAATGGTTCTTTTGCAAATGATAGATGTTGCCTGGAAAGATAATTTATATGAACTCGACCAACTTAAAAAAGGTATAGGATACAGAGCTTATGCTCAAAAAGATCCTAAAATAGAATATCAAAAAGAATCGTTTATGCTTTTTGATAATATGATGAAAAGAATAAGAGAAACGACTATCGAATATGTTTTCAAAGTTCAAGTTAATGTTACGGCAAGACCTATGCCGTCCGGACAAGAAAACAGAAATGTTGATCCTACAAAAAATAATGCCGGTAACAGCAATAACAAAAACGATAAGAAACAAGTTTCCGCAAAGGACATAAAAAAGATAGGAAGAAACGATCCTTGTCCTTGCGGCAGCGGTAAAAAATATAAAAAATGTTGCGGAGCAAATAAATAAAATAAGTAATCGGATTATAGGTGAAAAAGTTTAAAGCAAAATATTTTTTCTTGGCTATATTATCTGGTTGTCTTTTAGCAATATCTTTTCCTAAGATAAATGCTTTTTATTTGGCATGGATAGCGTTTATCCCGGCTGTATATACGGCATTAAGAAATTGTGTTAAAAATTCTTTGGTCTATGGTTTTATTTTCGGTTTTACTTGTTATGCAATTTCTTTGTTTTGGATGTTCCCTTTCCTTAAATTCAATACAAACATTACACAAGCTTTAATAGCTTCTTCTTTATTGTGGGCATATTTATCATTATATTTTGCGGTTTGGATGGGAATGTTAAGCTTTTCAAGAAGACATTTTCATCCGATAGTTTCGTCTTTGTATGCTGCAAGTTCGTGGGTTGTTTTGGAATATGTAAGAACTTATTTACTTACGGGTTTCGGTTGGAATTTATTGGGATATAGTCAAACTTCTTTCTCTCACATAATTCAGTTTGCGGATATATTCGGTGTTTACGGACTTTCTTTTGTTATAGTTTTTATCAATATGTTACTTTATTATTGGCTTCAAGATTCGAGAGGAAAATTATTTTTCTTATATGCAATAGGTATTTTTATCGTCGCGGGAACATACGGGCATATAAAAATACATTCTTATTCCAATCCTTTCGGTGACAAGTTAAAAGTCGGTGTTGTTCAACCTAATATAGACCAGTACAAAAAATGGGATGAAAAATTTGTAAAAGAAAATCTTGCATCCATCGAAAAACTTGCAGCAAATTTTGAGAATCAAGATTTGGATTTAGCTGTTTATCCGGAAACCGTTCTTCCCGGTTATTTACAATACGAAGGCGAGATTATTGATTTTGTGGAAGCGGTTTCAAAATATTCGAAACTGAATTTGTTCGGCGGAGCAAGTTATGATGCCGAAGACAGAATATATAATTCCGTTTTTGCAATAACGGGGAAAAATAAAAATTTGAGTAAACACGACAAAAACCATTTGGTTATCTTTGGTGAATATATTCCGTTTAAATCTCTTTTGTCAAAATATTTCGGTATATTAAACACTTTGGGAGATTTTTCTAAAGGAAAATATATGAATGTACTAAAATATAAAGGTATGAATATAGGTGCAACAATTTGTTCCGAAAACTTTTTCCCGGACTTATCAAGAAAAGTTGTTTTAAACGGAGCAAAAATTTTAACAAATCATACTAATGATGCATGGTTTTTGGATTCCTATGCACCTTATCAACATTTTGTAATGAATGTTTTCAGGGCAATAGAAAACAGAAAAAATGTTATAGTATCCGCAAATACGGGAATTTCTTCCGTTATAGATTCTGCGGGTAATATAACGAAAATTACATCTATAAACAAAGCGGAAACTTTTATTACCGATGCATATCAAAACAATGTTATAACCGTTTATGATAAAATAGGTAACATTTTTTGTTATATGTGTATGTTTTTTACAATGTTTATAATAGTTATAGTTTTTATAATATAAAGGAAAGCTTATGTTAAACGAATTAAAAGACAAAATAGTAAATTTAAGGAGGTCTCTTTGATATAGACAGCAAAATCAAAGAGATAGAAAAACTCGATAAACAAATTTCCGCAGCCGATTTTTGGAATGACCAAAACAATGCGAAAAAAACAATGTCAAAACTCGACGGTTTGAAAGAAACCGTAAATTCTTGGCAGGATTTAAATTCAAGAATAAATAATTTGCTCGAGATAGATGAGCTTTTACAGCAGGAACAAGACGAATCTTTATCAAAAGAGCTTGAACAAGATAAGGAAAAACTTGTAAAAGATTTTGAAGCTGTAGAAATAAAAACAAAACTTTCCGGTAAACACGATATGAACAATGCCATTGTTTCAATTCATGCCGGTGCCGGCGGAACGGAATCTTGCGATTGGGCACAAATGCTTGTAAGAATGTATTCCAGATGGGCGGAAAACAAAGGCTTTTCTTTCGATACAATAGATATTTTAGACGGAGATGAAGCAGGTATAAAAAGTATAACATTTATCGTAGGCGGCAAATATGCTTACGGTTTGTTGCAGGCTGAAATAGGTGTTCACAGATTGGTAAGAATTTCACCGTTTGATGCAAACAAAAGAAGACATACTTCTTTTGCAAGTGTAGATGTTATACCGGAAGTTGATGACGATATAGATATTGTTATTGACGAAAAAGATTTAAGAATAGATACTTATCGTTCTACGGGAGCGGGCGGACAACATGTCAATACTACCGACTCCGCAGTTAGAATTACACATTTACCCACTAATATTGTTGTTCAATCTCAAACAGAAAGATCTCAAATAAAAAATAAAGCAACAGCTATGAAATTGTTAAAAGCAAAACTTTATGAATTCGAACAGGAAAAATTAAGAGAATCTTATGAAAAACATTACGACGAAAAAGGTCTTATTGCATGGGGCAGCCAAATAAGGTCTTATGTGTTTATGCCGTATCAACTTGTAAAAGATCATAGAACCGACTACGAAACTTCTCAGGTAGATAAGGTTATGGATGGAGATATAGATTCTTTTATTTCGGCATATCTTAATTGGAAATTAGAATCAAAAAATAAATAAAATGGGGGAAAAAGTTTTATGGAACAATTTTCTTTATTTGTTGACGGAAAAGATGTAGATACCAGGAAATACGAATATTTTCCTTATTCCGATCAAACTATTTTAGATTTTAAAAAAACTTATCAGGTTATTACTAAATTAAAGAAAGGCGAAACCCCCGAAGATGCCGATAAATATGTTTATGCAAAATATTGTGTGGGAGATAATGAGTTAAATAAAAAAGCAATAGAAGCCGCATACAAAGCAAGCAAAATAATGAGAGATATGCCCGTAGCGAAAAGAAGAAAAATTTTGTGTGATGTTCATAAAAATTTGGTGACAAATAAAGATAAAATTATTAAGTTGTTGGCTATAGAAGGTCATCCTAAGAAACTTTCTCAGTGGGAATATGAAGCCATGGAAAGAGCTTTTTGTAAAACCACTTTGGATATGTTTAAACATAGTGTATGGGAAGAAGCAGGAACAATAGGAAGGGAAAAAGTTTATTTGGTTAGAAAGGCGGATGGTGTTGTTGTTCTTGTTCCTCCGAAAAATGCTGCCGCAAGTAATTCTCTTTCCGCAGCATATTGTTTTTTGGCGGGAAATGCAATAATCGTAAAAGCACCGTTGAAAGCTCCGGTAGCGACTATATTTGTTTGGAAAAATATTGTGGGAAAGGCATTAAAAGATAACGGTGCTCCGGATGGGTTAATGAATATAGTTATAGGAAATTCAAAAATAATTATGGATGAATGGCTTGAAAATCCTAAAGTTAACGATATATTTTTCTTCGGTGAAAGTGAAAACGGTCTTGAGATATCCAAAAGAGCTCACAATTACAATAAAAAGGCAATTCTTGAATTGTCCGGAAATGACAATATGTTCGTTTGGGACGGTTGCGATATTGAAGGAGCTGCAAATTCCGCATTGGATGCTTTTTTGGGTTCTACGCAAATTTGTATGTTGCCGAAAAATATTATAGTTCATGAAAGAGTTTATGACGATTTTAAAAATTTATATTTGAAAAAAATTTCCGAACTTGAATTCGGACTTCCGTCAAGTGAAAAAACTTATTTTACTCCCGTAGTTAAAATGAAGGAATGTCAGGAATTTCTTGAAGATGCTTTATATAAAGGCGGAAGATTGTTGTGCGGCGGTAAAAAAGTTGATCATACCGGAACACCTAACGACAGAGGACTGTATTTTCAACCTACACTCATCGAAATAGAAACGGATAATCCGGAAATGTTTAATATGAAACTTGTAAGAGAAGAAAATTTTTTCCCGGTAATACCGATAATAAAAGTAAAATCATCTAAAAAAACAAAAAAAGAAGCCGATAAAGAAATATTCGACAAAATGTTGGAAATAGCACAGAAAAACGAGTATGGTTTAAGAGCATCCGCATGGGTAAAATCAGCATACTATACAAGACAATTTATGAAACATATCGATAATTGCGCATTGTTTAGAATAAATTCAAGACATGTTGCGTTTTCTTTATATTTACCGGGACAGGGCGGAGTCGGTAAAACCGGCGGTCCGTACGGCGAAGCAAGTTATTTGGTTCAAAAAACTACGCATTTACAGGGAATAAGTTTAACAAGGTAATTTATGAATTATTATGCATTAGGTCCGACAATTGTTGCAGCTTTCATTTTAATATTGGGCTTGTTTGTTCTTTTTAAGAACAGAAAAAATAAGCTTAATCTTGTATATTTTTATTTATCCATATCGTTGTTTATATGGCTTATAAATTTTTCGTTGATGTATTGGAATGTCGGAAACTATGATCAAGCTTATTTCTTTGCAAAATTAGGTTTTATAGGTGTAATTCTTACTCCTGTTTGTATTTTGCATTTTACCGTAGAGTTTTTGAACAGCGGTTTAAAAAGATACACACCGTTTTTTTATTTGTTAACACTTCCCGTAATATTTATTAATTTTTCATCTCCGCATATGTACAGCGGATTAAGCACTAATTTCTGGGGATATTACCCTATTGCGGGTAAATTTTATTTTATCGCTTTACTTGAATTTGTGGGAATATTTTTAGCTGCTACTTTTACTCTGTTCAGACATTTTCGTAAGAAAAGTACCAACATCGTAAAAAGAGAACAAATAAAATATTTAATGATGGCTTTTGTCATAGCTTTATTTGCTTCCGGAGATTATATAATAAAATATCCTGCCATTAATTTTTATCCTTTCGGTTACATCGTCGTTATTTTCTTTAGCTTTATAATGGCATTGAATGCAATAAAAAATAATTTAATGGATATAAGACTTGTAATTACAAACGGAACGATATTAGTTTTTTTATACATTTTTGTTTTGGGTATTCCTATATACATCGGATTATATACTAAACAATGGTTTATATCTTTCATCCTGCTGTTTGTCCTTTCAACATTGGCACCGCTTACTTTTAGATTTTTGCAGAGAAAAGCGGAACTTATTTTGCTTGCCGAACAGGAAAAATATCAGCAGTTGTTAATGCAAGCTTCAAAAGGAATGATAGAAAAAGAATACGATATATCAAAATTGTCTCAACTTATTGTGAGAATAATAAAAAGATCCGTAAAAATAAAATTTGTGGGCTTGTTTATAATTAATGAAGAACAAGGTATTTACAAAAATTTGGCTTTTAGAGGAGAAAGTAATACCGGTAAAGTTGTAAAAGAAATCCGTAAAGACAACAAAATAATTGCTTTTATGGAAAGTTATAAAAAACCTTTTTTCTTTTCGGAATTGCAGGATGATTTTAAGGGAGAATTCTTAAAAATAGCCAAAAATATAACCGTAATAGTTCCATCTATTTTTAGAGATGAAGTAATCGGCTTTTTAATTTTGGGTGACAAAGAAAACAAAACCGTATATTCGAAAAAAGACCTTGAAATTTTCGGAACATTGTCGAACCAGGCTGCACTTGCCGTAGAAAATTGTATGTTCTTGGAAAAATCTCAAAAGCAACAGAAAAGATTATTCGAAGCCGATAAACTTGCTTCAATCGGTGGTATGGCGGACGGTATGGCGCATCAAATACGAAACAGATTAAACAGTTTCGGTTTGGCGGCGGAACTTTTAAGTTATGATGTTCAAGATTTTTCCGAAGGTCATAAAGATTTTATAACGCAACATTCCGATATAAATATAATGGTAAAAAATATGAACGAACTTATTCATTCAATTAACGAAAATGTGAAGAAAACAAATACAATCTTAACGGGAATTTTAAATTTTGCAAAACCTAAAGGTTCCGTTACCGAAAAAGAAACATTTTCATTAAGAGAAATTATTGAACCGTCTGTAATGTTGGTTCAGGTAAAACATCACAGAGAAAAAGTTCCTATAGTCCTTGATATACCGAATGATGATAAAATATACGGTATAAAATATCAAATACAAGAAGTATGCTTTAACTGTATAGATAATGCTTTTGAAGCTGTTATGGAAAAAGAACAACATATACAAAATCCGTTATTCGATGATATTGATAAGAGAGAACCTTTTGTTCCGGAAATAAAAGTTTCATTAAAATATTTTATTGAAAGAAACAAGTATCAAATAATAATAGAAGATAACGGTATAGGTATAAAGCAGGAAAATAAAGCTAAGATTTTTTCCGCATTTTTTACGACCAAACCATCGAGTAAATCGGGTTCGGGTATAGGTTCTTATGTTGCAAGAAGAATGATAGTTGAAGCGCATGACGGGGACATCTCTTTTGAATCAAAATACGGAACAGGAACAACTTTTACCATTACTTTACCGCTGTCTTCTAAAAAAGATAAAGCTGTTCAAGAGTAAAAAAGATTGAATTTGTAATATAAAAAAGATAAAATAAAAAAATATATATTTATTAGGGAGATATTACAAATGATTACGGCACCGGAACTTTCAGGTTGTAAATTGTTACATTCGGGTAAAGTAAGAGATGTTTATCAATATCAGGAAGATAAATTGTTAATAGTTGCTACGGACAGAATATCTGCTTTTGATTACATATTGTCACCTTTAGTTACCGACAAAGGGAAAATCTTACACAAAATATCGATGTTTTGGTTTGATTTCGTTCAAAATATAATTCCTAACCACATTATTACGGGAAATTTTGATGAATTCCCGGAAGAACTTAAACAATACGAGTTCTTAAGAGACAGAGCCATGATAGTAAAAAAAGCAAAAAGAATAGATATTGAATGTATTGTCAGAGGCTATCTTGCCGGTTCCGGTTGGAAAGAATATCAAAAAAGTCAAACAGTATGCGGAATAAAACTTCCGGCAGGCTTGCAGCAATCTCAACAATTACCGGAACCGATATTTACTCCGTCAACAAAAGCAGATGACGGTGAACACGATGAAAATATTTCTTTCGAACAAACTGCAAAATTAATCGGAGACGATTTAGCCGCACAAATAAGTGAAATGTCCATAACACTTTATAAAAAAGTAAGTGATTATTGCTTGGCAAGAGGAATAATTTTAGCGGATACAAAATTGGAATTCGGTATATACGACGGAAAACTTATTTTAATAGATGAAATTTTTACACCGGATTCTTCAAGATTTTGGGAAAAAGATAAATATGTTTTGGGAAAATCTCAAGACAGTTTGGACAAACAGTTTGTAAGAGATTACCTCGAACAAATTAAGTGGAATAAACAACCTCCTGTTCCGGTACTTCCGGAAGAAGTTGTAAATAAAACAAAAGCAAAATATATAGAAGCTTATGAAAAAATAACAGGTAGGAATTTTTAAAATGATATTTGAAATTGAAATTAAAACAAAAAAAGGTTTTGTTGACCCTCAAGGTCTTCATACCGTTTCCGATATATCGGGAATCGGTATAAAAGATATTACCGATGTTTCTTATGTTGCTGTTTACAGAATTTCGGGAAATATCACAAATAAACAAGCCGATACCATTGCAAAAGAATTGTTGAGCGACAAAATAACTGAAGATTATACCGTTAAACAGTACAAATCTTTGGAAGATAAAAAGTTGGAAAAAAATTCCATAGAAGTTTGGTATAAACACGGTGTAACCGACACGGTTAGCGAAAGTGTTGTAAAAGCAATAAAAGATTTGGGTATAAAAGAAGATTTGGTTGTAAAAACAGGTAAAAAATATTGTCTTAAAGGCAAAAATATAGACGATAAAAAATTGAAAAAAATTGCTACAGGATTGTTGGCAAATACTTTAATTCAGGAATATTTAACAAAATGAAAGTAAACACAATAGAAATTTTAAATTTAAATGACAAACAGTTGGTGGAATTAAGCAGAAAAAGTGTCCTTTCTCTTTCGCTCGTGGAAATGAAAGAAGTTCAAAAATATTTCCGTAACATAAAGAGAAATCCTACCGATGTCGAGCTTGAAACAATAGCTCAAACATGGAGTGAACATTGCAAACACAAAACTCTTACCGGTAACATTGAATACACCGAAGAAAAAGGCGGTAAGAAAAAAGTAACAAAATACAAAAATCTTTTGAAAGAAACGATTTTCAATGCAACTATGAAATTGAACAAAGATTGGTGTATTTCCGTATTTAAAGATAATGCCGGTGTTATAGATTTCGATAAAACAAACGGTGTTGCTTTTAAAGTTGAAACACACAATCATCCTTCCGCTCTTGAACCTTACGGAGGTTCTGCAACGGGTATAGGCGGAGTTATAAGAGATATTTTAGGTGTAGGTCTCGGTGCAAAACCGTTGGCAAATACCGATGTTTTTTGTTTCGGCCTTCCCGACACAAAAGCAAGTGAAGTTCCGGAAGGAATGCATCATCCCAAAAGAATAGCAAAAGGTGTTGTTTCCGGTGTCAGAGATTATGGTAACAGAATGGGAATACCTACCGTTAACGGCGGAGTGTTTTTTGATAAAGGATATATGGCAAATCCGTTGGTATATTGCGGAACGATGGGAATAATTCCCAAGAATAAATCCGAAAAAGAAGTTAAGCCCGGCGATTTGGTTTTGGTTGTCGGCGGCAGAACAGGCAGAGACGGAATTCACGGAGCAACATTTTCTTCCGTTGAACTCGACAAAGAATCCGATGTCAGTGCTGTTCAAATCGGCAATCCTATTGTTGAAAAGAAAGTTTTGGATACCATGCTTAAAGCAAGAGATCTTAACCTATACAGAGCAGTTACGGATTGCGGAGCCGGAGGTCTTTCAAGTGCTGCCGGCGAGCTCGGAGAAAAAACAGGTCTTGTTATAGATCTTCAAACCGTTCCTTTAAAATATAAAGGACTTGCTCCTTGGGAAATATGGATTTCCGAAGCTCAGGAAAGAATGGTTTTTGCCGTTCCTCCGAAAAACAAAAACAAAATTTTGAATTTGTTTAAAAAAGAAAATGTTGAAGCTACATTTATAGGAAAGTTTACAAACGACGGTAAACTTTTGTTGAAATACGGTAAAGAAATTGTTGCGGATATGGAAATGTCTTTCTTGCACGGAGGAGTTCCGAAACCGACAAGAAAAGCCGTATGGAAACAAAAACAAATAAAAAAACAATCTCCCGTAAAAGTATCGGCAAAAACTTTGCAGGAAGATATTAAAAAAGTTTTGGCTGACATAAATGTTTGTTCGAGAGATTGGATAATAAGACAATACGACCACGAAGTTCAGGGACAAACGGTAGTAAAACCTTTACAGGGAAGTTCAATAGAAAATTCCGGACCTCAAGATGCCGCGGTAATTTGGCCTTATACGGTTGTTAAAGGTACAAAAAAAGGAGTTGTTTTATCCAACGGTATAAATCCGGAATACGGTAAAATCGATACTTATAAAATGACGGCATCATCAATAGAAGAAGCAATGAGAAACGCGGTTTGTGTCGGTGCAAATCCGGAAAAGATTTCGTTGCTCGACAACTTCTGTTGGGGAAATCCCAATAAACCTGAAATTTTGGGAAGTCTTGTAAGAGCCGCACAGGCTGCTTACGATTTATCGTTGGGTTACAGTGTTCCGTTTATTTCCGGTAAAGACAGTTTATACAACGAATATACAATAGACGGCAAAACATATTCTATACCTCCGGCATTTTTGGTATCTTCGATGTCTGTTATCGAAGATGTAAACAAAACCATTACAATGGATTTGAAAAATGCGGGTAACAGTATTTATTTGATAGGTATTACCAAAAATGAACTGGGTGCATCCGTTTATTCGAAAGTTAAAAACTTTAAAAACGGAATCGTTCCCGACTTGGATGTTGCGGTTTCCAAAAAAACAATGAAAACAATTTTCAATGCGATAAACGAAGGTTTGTTGGAATCTTGTCACGATTGTTCCGAAGGCGGTTTTATTACCGCAATATCGGAAATGGCTTTCGCCGGAGATAAAGGTGTAAATATAAATGCTGATGCAATAAAAACATCCGAAAAAATGACAATAGCCGAAACTTTATTTTCCGAAAGTAATACAAGATTTATAGTTGAAGTTTCACCTGAAAATGTTGCAAAATTCGAAAAGTTATTTAAAGGTATTGCAGTATCTAAAATCGGTGAAGTTTCAGACGATAAGTTTTTAAAATTGGAATCTAAAAAATCAAAAATTTCCGTTAAAGAAAATATAAAAAATTTACAAAAGGCATGGCAAAAAACTTTGCAATGGTAAACTAAAATGAAAAAAATAAAAGTAATTATTATAAGAACGGCAGGAACAAATTGTGATTATGAATTGAAATCGGCATTTGAACTTTGCGGAGCAACAGTCGACAGAGTTCATATAAACGAATTGATATCAAGTAAAAGTAAAATTTTATCTTACGATATTTTAGCGGTTCCGGGAGGCTTTTCCTACGGAGACGATATCGCTTCGGGTAAAATCTTATCAAACGAAATAAAATATAAGTTAGGCGACAATGTTAAAAAGTTTGCATTGTCGGGTAAACCGATAATCGGTATTTGTAACGGTTTCCAAATTCTTGTAAAAATGGGACTTTTACCTAAACCGGAAAATTTCGAACAGATTTCAACATTATCTTACAACGATTCAAATAAATTCGAATGCAGATGGGTTCATTTAAAAACGGAAAAAAAAGCTAACGACAGAACATTATGTTTGTGGACGAGAGATTTGCCCGATGTTATTTCTCTTCCGGTAGCACACGGTGAAGGAAAATTTGTTGCTGATAAAAAGATACTTGATGAAATAGAAAAAAATAATCAGGTAGTATTTAGATATTGCGATAAAAACGGAAAAGATACCGTTTATCCGCAAGATCCGAACGGTTCATTAAATGCAATAGCAGGTATTTGCAATAAAAAAGGTAATGTTTTCGGACTTATGCCTCATCCGGAAAGATATATTTATGCTTTACAACATCCGTCAAGAGAAGGTTACGACGGTGTTTACGGTTGGGGAAAGAAAATATTCCAAAATGCAATAGATTATTTAAAATAAAACAGGGGAAAGGGGTAATAAAATGAAAAGCTGTATTACTTGTCTTTTTCAAGGCGACAACAATGTCGATGTTGAAGGGAACGGAAAAGTTTTTTGTATGGTTGACTGCAAATGGAAAAAGGAACAAGATTCTTGTTCAAACTTTACCGAGTATGCAGATTTGAGTAAAGAATTAAGATGTAAATACGCAATGCAAAAAAGCGGTAAGAATAATAATATCTCGACACTGATAAAGTCAAACTGGTACATAATGATAGCGACTTTTATAATTGCTTTTTTAACATTTTTGGTTGTGGTTAAATTCTTTGATAAGTATATCTTTTAGTGTGGGGCAAAAATGAAATTTTTAGTTATAGGTAACGGCGGAAGAGAACATGCCATTATTTGGAAACTTGCACAAAGCCCGAAAGTAGATAAAATTTATTGTACATTGGGCAATGCGGGAATTTCAAAGCAGGCGGAAATAATAAATATTAAAGTTGACGATTTTGAATCTCTTGCAAAATTTGCAACGGAAAATAAAATAGACTATACATTCGTCGGACCGGAAGTTCCTTTGGCATTGGGAGTTGTAGACTATTTTACTTCCAAAGGTTTAAAAATATTCGGACCTTCGAAAAAGGGTGCATTGCTTGAAGCAAGCAAAAGTTTTGCAAAAGATTTTATGCAAAAATATAATGTGCCTACCGCTGCTTATCATACGTTTACCGACTATAATTCAGCAAAACAATTTCTTGAAACCGAATGGGAAGAAAATAAAAAAGTTGTTGTAAAAGTGGACGGACTTGCGGCAGGTAAAGGCGTTGTAATGTGCCAAAACAGGCAGGAAGCTCTTGCTGCAATAAAGAATATGATGCAAGATAAATCTTTCGGCTCTGCCGGTGATAAAATAATTTTTGAACAATGGTTGGAAGGGCAGGAAACATCGATTTTGGTTTTTGTAGACGGCAAACATTTTTCAATAATGCCTGCGGCACAGGATCATAAAAGAGTTGACGACGGAGATAAAGGTTTAAATACCGGCGGTATGGGAGCTTATGCACCTGCCCCGATAGCAACACCGGAACTTTTAAAACAAGTTAAAGAGCAGGTAATGCCCAACATTATGAACGGCTTACAAAAAGAAAATATAGATTATAAAGGTATTTTATATATAGGTTTCATGGTAGATAACGGTAAACCTTATGTTTTGGAATTTAATTGCAGGTTCGGAGATCCCGAAACACAAGTTATATTACCGTTACTTGAAACGGATTTGGTAGATATCGTTGAACATACCATTAACGGAACATTAAACGAAATAGATATAAAATGGTCAAAAAAATCGGCTGTATGTGTTGTTCTTGCTTCCGGCGGATATCCTGAAAAATATGAAAAAAACATTAAGATTTTCGGATTGGATACCGTTAAAGAAGATGAAGCAATAGTATTTCATGCCGGAACAAAAAAAGATGAACAAGGTAATGTTTTAACATCAGGCGGAAGAGTTTTGGTATTAACTTCTGTTGCAGACGATATAAAATCGGCAATAGATAAAGTTTATGCCGTAATACCTAAAGTTACTTTCGATAAAATGCATTATAGAAAAGATATTGCACAGAGGGCATTAAAATGGATAAACAAATAGATGTTGCAGTTATAATGGGTTCGGATTCCGATTTACCCGTAGTTGCCGAAACATTGAAAATATTCGATAAGTTCGGTATTAAATATTCCGTAAATATTGCATCCGCACACAGAACGGCGGAATTTGTTAAACAGTGTGTAAATAATGCCGTTACAAACGGTGCAAAGGCTTTTATAGCTGTTGCGGGAATGTCTGCGGCTCTTCCGGGGGTTGTAGCTTCGGAAACAATTCTTCCCGTAATAGGTGTTCCTATGGAAGGAAAAGCTCTTTCCGGTATGGATGCTCTTTTTTCTATAGCACAAATGCCGCCTTCAATACCGGTAGCTTGTATGTCTATAGGTAAAGCAGGTGCCAAAAATGCCGCAATATTTGCTTTAGAAATTATTGCATTAAACAACAAAGCTGTTTCGGAAAAGCTGTTACAATACAGAAAAGAAATGAAGGAACAAATTCTAAGTAAAGATGAAAAGTTAAATAAAATCGGTTACCAAAAATACTTGGAAGAAACAAAAAAATAACACATATCATCTGTCATCCCGCACTCGATGCGGGATCTTGTCAATATTATGGTTTAAAATGAAAAAAGTTTTAGTAGCATTATCCGGCGGAGTAGATTCTTCCACAACTGCTTATTTGTTAAAACAACAGGGATTTGATGTTTCCGCCCTTACATTGAAATTATATGATTCTCACTCGAGAGCATCGGTATCTTTACAAGCAATAGAAGATGCAAAAAAAGTTTGTGACTTTTTAAATATCAAACATTATGTTCTCGATTTACAAAAAGAGTTTAAAGATACCATTATAAATAATTTTATCTCATCTTATTTGTCTGCAACAACACCGAATCCGTGTATACTTTGTAACGAAAAAATAAAGTTCGGGCTTTTGCTCGACTATGCAAAAAAAGAAGGATTCGATTATTTGGCTACAGGCCATTATGCAAAGATAGAAAAAACGGACGATGAATATAAATTGAAAATCGGTAAAGATAAATCTAAAGATCAAACATATTTTCTTTACAGATTAACACAAAATGAACTTAAAAACTTAATGTTTCCTTTGGCGGATTATACGAAAGAAGAAATAAGAAACATAGCTACTACCGCAAATCTTCCTGTTGCCAACAAACCGGACAGTCAGGAAATTTGTTTTATAGAAAAAACTTATCACGAGTTCTTACAAAAGAATATTAAAGATTTTAATAAAAAAGTGTTACCGGGACTTATCGTCGATGTTAACGGTAAAAAGCTCGGTAAACACAAAGGATTGATTTTTTATACAATCGGGCAGAGAAGCGGACTCGGTATAACGACTCCCGAACCTGTATATGTTCTTAAAATGGATAAAGCAACAAATACACTTATTGTAGGAACCAAGAAAGATGTTTTTTCAAGAGTTGCAAAAATAAAAGATATAACATTTGTATCAAATAAATTCGACGGTAATAATTTTAAAGCTGATGTTAAAATAAGAAGAATGCATGAACCGGCATCGGCACTTATTTCCAAAGATATAATATTGTTCGATGATGAACAAGCTTCCGTTACACCGGGACAATCCGCGGTGTTTTATGACGGTCCTTATGTTATCGGCGGCGGAATTATAATTTAATTAAGAGAAAAGATATGAGAAAAGAAGAAAGAAGTAAAGCTGTTTTTAAATATATTGTGATAGGAATAATCTTTATTACATTTTTATGTATTATTTTTAATTCTTCCACATCCCAATTTATTTCAAGGTTAATTGAAATTCATAAGCTTAAATCAAATACGGAAAAGCTTATAAATGAAAACGAAAAATACGAAAAGAGACTAAATTATTTAAAAACAAAACCTAAAGAAATGGAAAAAGAAGCAAAAATTGTTTTTGATGTTGTTGCCGAAAACGAAATGGAATTTGTTTTTGAAGAAGATTCTCAAAAAGAAGAACCGGAAAAAGAAACAAATAAAGAGGCAAAACAATGAAATTGAAAATATTAGTTTTAATATCGGCTCTTTTTCTTCTTCCCAATATCATTTTTGCTTATTCGAATCCGGCTATTGATAAGAAAATAAAAATAGCCGTTACAACTTCAAATTTGGCTGATCTTTTAGATGAAATATGTAAAGATAAAATAGAAGTTTTTACAATAATTCCTACAACAATGTGTCCCGGAAGTTATGATATCGATGCCAAAACGATAAAAGAAATCAATAAGTGTAATATAGTTTTATATCATCATTGGCAACCGTGGATTAAAGATTTAAAATACAAAATAACCAGATTGGGTATGGTCTACAGAGAATTAAAAACAAGAGGAAATTATATGATTCCTTATATAAATTTAAGAGCCGCACGGGAATTGTTGGACTTGTTATCTATTTGGGATAGCGATAATAAAGATTTTTATGAACAGAACTTTTTGGATTATTCTTTCAGAGTAAATTTTTTAGCGGAAGAAATAGCAAAAAACGGTTACAACAAATATAACGAAAAAATTGTGTGCAACTCACAGATATCAACTTTCATGGAATGGTTGGGCTTTGATATTGTTATGTCATACGGTAAATCAAGCAATATGTCGTCGGCGGAAATGTTAATGCTTACGAAAAAAATAAAAAAAGAAAAAGTTAAATATGTCGTGGATAATTTGCAGGCGGGAACCGATGTCGGCAGAACACTGGCAGAAGATTTAAAAATGAATCATATCATTATAAGCAATTTTGTTCTCGGCAGATCTTATATAAATACTTTAAAAAACAATATCGAGAAAATAAATAAGGCACTGGAACAAAAATGATTCCTTCCGCTATATCTCTATCAAATGTAAATCTTATATATTCCGATAAATATATACTCAAAAACATAAATCTGAATATAAATAAAGGTGATTGTGTAAGTATATCCGGTCATAACGGTGCGGGGAAAACCACATTGTTTAAAATAATCAACGGTTTAGTAAAACCCACGAGCGGAACAATCAAAATATTTAATAATAATTCGGATAACGAAATAAAAAAAAGAATCGGCTATATTCCGCAGATAAATAAATTTGAAGAAAATGTTCCTATAACGGTTAAGCAGGTTATAGAAATAGGAATAACGGCAAGGAAAGGCATATTTAAAAAATTATCGAAACAAGACAACTTGCTTGTTGAAAATATTGCCGCAAAACTTGATATACATAAATTGTTGAATACCCCTGTAGGAAAACTGTCCGGCGGGGAAATGCAAAAAGTATCGATAGCAAGAGTTTTGGCACAACAGGCCGATATTATCTTGTTGGATGAACCGTTATCCAATCTTGATATAAAATCTCAAAAAAATATTATTGAAATTATAGAAGATATACATTCTGATAAAGAGCATACTCTTTTAATTGTGTTGCATAATTTAGAACAAAAACCGAAATGTTGTAACAGGGAAATCGTTCTTGAAAAAGGCGAAATAGTAAATTATAAATTGTCATAATGTCTGTCATCCCGCACTTGATGCGGGATCTTCGGATGATTTGCCCTTGTAAGGTGGGCAAACATTCCGCGCAACGTCTCGCTGTTTGTCGTTC
>ODAJ011271279.1_pt1 | contig 26843 bp, 26 predicted proteins | sample 1539241 | NCBI WGS metagenome assembly ODAJ01 (sample SAMN02144231, study PRJEB22623) | gut metagenome | biome: sheep rumen | host: Ovis aries | place: New Zealand
TTTTAAATAATTATGATTTTTATAAGAAAAATTCTACAAATAACATAAAGTACTATTCATCACTACTTAATCCTGAGATAATTGCAAACGAATGGATTAAACTTGCAAACGAGGTTATTGAGCATTATGGAAAATAAACAAAACACATATTCACCAAAATCTCCACATGGATCGGTTATAGCCGGAATTGCGAAAATGATACTTAGGATTGTACCAGATCGAATCTTTCTTTCCTTCACATATAGACGTAAAATGCATAAGAAATGCAATTTTAAAAATCCGACTACGTTTAACGAAAAACTTCAGTGGCTAAAATTGCATGATAGAAATAAATTGTTTACTGACTTATCAGATAAAATAAAAGCTAAAAAAATAGTATCTGAATTGTTAGGGGAGAACTACGTTGTTCCTACACTTGCAGAATATACTCGACCGAAAGACATTGACATAAATAAATTACCCAATCAATTCGTGCTTAAGTGTAACCATGACTGCGGAAGCGTCACAGTTGTACGTGATAAAACATCCTTAGATTTCAAAGAAACTAAGAAACGTTTAAAAAGACATCTAAACTATAACTACTACAGTGGTTTCAGAGAATGGCCCTACAAAAATATTAAAAGAAAAATATTTGCAGAACAATATATTGAATCCGAAGACGGATCCTCAATGGTTGATTACAAATTCTTTTGTTTTAATGGAAAACCAAAATTCTTATATGTTTCTCAAGGGTTAGAAAATCATAAAACAGCCTCTATTTCCTTTTTTGATTTCAACGGCAAACAATTACCATTTAAAAGAAGTGACTTTTCAAGTATAAAAGGCGACTACAAATTGCCTGATTCTTTTAGCCAAATGAAAGAAATAGCACACAAACTTGCATCATTTTCTAAGGCTAAATTTATAAGAATTGATTTGTATACAATCAATAAAAAAATATATTTCTCTGAATTTACTTTTTTCCCTTGTGCTGGTTTTTTACCGTTTGAACCTGAGAGTGCCGATTTTGATGTTGGACAACTTATTAATTTAAAATAGAATTATGAATAAATTTTCTCGATATCTTTTTCACCCTTCACTCATTAAAAAAAGGTTTTCTTTTAAAAAATTTCATAATAAAAAAGCCGAAATGATGTCCGATGAAGAGTTTATAAAAAAGTACTACAAATTTAAAACAGGCAAAGAATTGAATCTAGATAACCCTAAAACATTTAATGAAAAGCTCCAGTGGCTTAAACTTTACGATCGAAATCCGTTATTCACTTCTTTATCTGACAAAATAAAAGTTAAAGAAATTATAGGAAATCTTATTGGAACACAATATATTCTTCCTACAATAGCAGTATGGTCTAATCCTAAAGATATTGATTTCGAGAAGCTTCCGAATAGTTTCGTGCTAAAATGCAATCACGATTCTGGAAGTGCAATTGTATGTAAAAATAAAAATAGCTTAAACATTAATGCGACTTTGAAAAAAATTGCAAAATCTTTTAACACCAATTATTACCTTCAATCAAGAGAATGGCCATACAAAAACATAGAAAAAAAGATATTCGCTGAAAAGTATATTGAATCCGAAGATGGTTCAGGAATTGTCGATTATAAATTTTATTGTTTTAATGGCGAGCCAAAATTTCTCTATATATCACGCGGAATGGATCATCATGAGACCGCGCAGATGGCCTTCTTTGATTTGAATGGTAAAAAAATGCCATTTAATAGACTTGATTATAAACAATTAGATTGTTTTGAGATGCCTAGTAATTTTGAAGAGCTTAAGAAGTTAGCCAAAAAACTAGCTATATATTCTGAAGCTAGTTTTGTTCGTGTTGATTTATATTCTGTAAGCGGGAAAATTTACTTTTCAGAATTTACATTTTACCCAGCAGGTGGTTATACCCCGTTCGATCCAAGCACGGCGGACGAAAAATTGGGCAATTTACTTAACTTAAAAACATCTGTATTTAATAAAAACTAGCCATTATTCATGACTAGCGGTTTATTCAATTAAAATTTAACCAATTATAATATCGCAAATCTTATCAACATCTTTTATTGAAAGATCAGGATAGATTGGAAGAGTCAGTATCCTTTCAGAAATAAACTTTGCGACCGGGGTGTGACCTGAAAAATAGTTTTTATAACATTCGAATTCGCTGGTTAAAGGATAAAAATATCTTCTTGCATGAATATCATGTTTTTCCAATAACTCTAGTACTTTATCTCGATTATACTTATAATTGCTAAAAACTATTGGAAAATAAGCATAATTACTTAAAACATCGTCTCTTGCAGTCGGTAGGATAATACCTTTGATATTTTTCAATCTTTCAACATAGTGTTGAAAAACTATTTTTCTCTTCTCAATGTACTCATTTATGTGCCTTAAATTACAAACACCCATAGCAGCTTGAAATTCGTTCATTTTGGCATTTCCACCAATCCAAACACATTCTTCTGGTGCTGATAAACCAAAATTTTTCAAGGAATCAAAATTCTTGTAAAACTTCTCGTCATTATATACAAGGCATCCGCCTTCAATCGAATTAAATACTTTTGTAGCGTGGAAACTAAACATTGAAACGTCTCCATATGCTCCAATTTCCTTTTCTCGGTATTTAACGCCGAACGCATGCGCTGCATCATAAATTACAACTAGATTATGTTTTTTTGCAATTTCTTCAATTTTTTCAACGTCACAAACATTTCCATATACATGTACAGCCAATATAGCTACAGTTTTTTTTGTAATTAGTTCTTCAATTTTGTCAACATTAATAGTCAAATCGTTACTATTAATATCGCAAAAAACTGGAATCAATCCATTTCTTACTATCGAATTTGTCGTACTGACAAAGGTAAAAGGAGTTGTTATTACTTCGCTTCCTTTTGGGAATTTGTAAATTTCAAAAGCATTTTCAAGAGCTAAATGGCCATTGACAAACAAAGATACATACTTGCAATTTAAGTATTTTTTTAATTCCTCTTCGAATTTTTTATGGATTGCACCATTATTCGTTAACCATCTTGACTCCCAAAGAGGTCTAATTTCTTCGCAATACTCGTCAAACGGCGGCAACGATGATCTTGTTACATTAATTTTCATTTCTATGATGTTAACATAAGTTAAAAGAAAAGTATACAAAACACATGTGATTAAAACATGATAATTGGATTCATGGAAAAATATTATTTCTTAGAAACAAGATCAGAAATATCAAGCTGTTCACCCAAAATTAAATCATATTTTTCAGGCTTTATCGGCATTAAACCGCCACAAGGTGTAAAGGTCATTTCACTAAAAATTAATTTTCCATCAACTTCAAAAAAGTCAACTCTAACAAACGGAAATGGTTTGCTTAATTCTTCGCAAACATTCAACAATTCTTTATATTTTGATGGCAAAAATGGTTCTTCATGGATTTTGAAATCAGTCCTTTGGAATGGAGCAACCGAACCGTCGATATTGAAAAATGTCATCCTTGCACTATTCCAATCATCTAAACCGGTAGAAACATATAAATATAATGGTTTTCCATTAAAACAGTAGACCTTGAAATCGTTAATCTTATTCCCGAGGAATTTTTCGCAAATAATCATTGGTTTGATTTTGTCATAATGAATTTCTGCAGTATAGTTGCCAAACTTTTGTTTCATCCATCGAGAAAGTTTGGTTTTTACATATTTTTCAGATATTTTAGCCTTGTCAGGAACAATTATATTGTATCCGCATCCGTGGTTGCATTTTAATACGAATTGAGATGGTAAATTGTCCCAATCAATATCTTTTGCATTATCAAACACGCAATAAAGTTCATTCAAATACTTCCCAAAGCCTCTTTCTTTTAAGTAATCTCTAACTAAATATTTGTCTGAACAAATAATTGCATCTTTATTAAATGGCCATTCATACAGTTTTAGCCAGTGTATCTTTTCATTAAATGTTTGTGGATTTTTTAGATCAAGTTTTTGTTTCAAAATTTTTTTATGATAAAAAGAAGAAACAAATTCAGGAGATGTCATTTTAAACATCAATGACTGTAATTTTCTTCTCAATCTAAATAAAAACTTATCATCTTTCATACATTAAATATTTTCGTTTTCAGGATCTTCTCTTCTATCAGAAGCTTTATCAGGATTTTTATTAAACACCATTGCGATGAGTTTAAACATCATTGCTACATCTATTAAGAAAGAGCAATTTTCTGCATACCATACATCATTATCGAACTGTTCAGGCCAGGTTCTAAAATGATCTAATTTTTTCCATTGAGGGCATTCTAAGCCTGGTTTAACGTTGTGCCGTTTTAAGTGCTCTTTGGAATATAACGGCAAATAATCTCGAGGAAGAGGGCGTGGTCCAATGAAAGACATGTCCCCTTTTAAAATATTAAAAAGTTGAGGAATTTCGTCTAAAGAGGAGGCTCTAAAAATTTTGCCAAACTTTGTTACCCTCTGACTTCCAGGTAATAAATTACCGTTTGCATCAGTTTCGTTCGTCATATTTCTATATTTGTAAATCGTAAAAGAACGGCAATCAACACCAATTCTTTCTTGCTTAAAAATAATAGGCAACCCTACATCAATTAGAGTTATAAGGTGGAAAATAATAAATAGAGGGAGCAAAACTATAATCGCAACCAACGAAAAAATAATATCTAGAGCACGTTTAACGAAAACAGTATAAAAAGTTCGCCTAACTGATGTGTATTGACTATATTCAAGATTTTCTTTAACAACTTTTTTCATACTCAACGATTTTACTATTTATAATAGGAACATCAACTATCTTGTGCTATCAACGCTCTTCCAAAAAGGTTTGGCTTTGCCAGTAATAATATTAAAAACACCAATATATTGTGCACATAATGTCATCGTGTAATACCCAATCATTCTAAATAAAAGATTTTTAGGTTGAAATATTAATGAAATTGCGGCAATACAATAAAACAAAATTTGAAAACCCAACATAACAAAACCAAAAATATTTAAGTAACAGGTTAAAACAACGCTAGTTCCAAAAACTAATATATGTGCCCACCAAAGAGAATATCTGCAATATCTATGACCAAAAAAGAAAACTGTAAACCATTTATATTTGAAAATATTAATCATTAAAACCCAGTTCCAAAGATAATCGAGAATACTTCTATTCATTCGAACCTTTCTTTTAAACTCATCTCTAATACTTTCTCCGGCTTTTTCGTATGCTATAGCGTCTGGGTTATACAAAGCTTTTTTCTTTTTTCTTGCATAGTAATATGGCATAGCCTCATCGTGACACGCTATTGGTTTGAAATCGTGGTATTCAGAATTTCTAACAGCATAAATTGCTCCATTGGCGGCAGTAATTGTTTGCAGTCTAGACTCCACGTCTCTCATATATAAATCGAGTTTTAAATATGCTCCATCTGAATTGCTTGTCTTATTATCACCGCTATTTGTGTATGATTGCCTACCGGCAACATAAACAATCTTTGGGCTAGTAAAACAACAAACAATTTCACGTATTGAATTTTTGTCCAAATATGAATTAGCATCAGACATGAACAAAATTTCTGATACAATCGTCTTTTGCGCTTCATTTTGAGCATTTGTTTTGCCCATTCTTTGTTTAGTCTTATAAAGCCTTATTTTATTTTGTGGATGATTTAAAATATATTGCTCAACAAGAAAATTTGTATTATCAGTGCTAAAGTCAGAAGTTACTACGACTTCTAATTTGTCTGCAGGATAATCAAGAGAGAAACAGTTTTCAATCTTCCTTATTATGACGGATTCTTCATTATGCGCCGGTATCAAAATTGTAACCGTTGGTTCATAAGTATAGTCTTTCAAAATTGATTTAGGTTTAAAGAGCACGTCTATTATTTTTAGGAGCAAAGGATAACCAACCATTGCAAAAAATATAATGAACCCAGAGAAACCAAAAATTATATACATAATTAGTTCAACAATCTCTTTAGTTCCCATTATATCTCCTCTTCATCTTTTTTAGAGATTCAACAAAAAGTTTAAGTTTATCCATGTTTGCTGCATAAGAAATCCTTATATATCCTTCACCACTATCACCAAAAGCTGTTCCAGGAACAACCAAGACTCCATAATCTTGAAGCATGGTCAAACAAAAATCTCTTGAAGAAAGGCCGAAACTTTTAATCGAAGGGAATAGATAAAAAGCTCCTTTTGCATCGAAACAATCTATATTAAGTTTTTTAAGATTATCTAATAAGAATAATCTTCGTTCATTGTACTCGTTCACCATCGCTTTAACACTATCCATACAACTGTTTAAAGCAACAATTGCACCATACTGAGCTACAGTTGGAGCGCTTAACATTATGTACTGTTGCACCTTTAATATTAGTTCCAAAATAGGTTTAGAGGCGCAAACATAGCCAAGTCTCCATCCGGTCATAGCAAATGCTTTAGAAAAACCATTAATGACAACAGTTCTGTCTTTCATGCCTTCGAAAGATGCAATTGAACAGTGCTGTGTTTCATATGTTAATTCAGCATATATTTCGTCAGAAATGACATATAAATCGTTTTTTATGATCGTTGGTAGCAATTCCTTCAATTCTTCTTTAGTCATAATTGCTCCAGTTGGGTTATTTGGAAAATTTAAAATTATGGCTTTGGTCTTTGGTGTTATATATTTTTCGAGCTCTTCCTTTGTTAATTTAAAATCGTTTTCTCTTTTTAACTTAATAACAACCGCTTTACCACCACATATTTCTATATCAGGAATATAACAAACATATGTTGGCTCAGTAACAATAATCTCATCTCCAGGGTTAATAATTGAAAGAAGCGACGCTAAAATGGCTTGTGAGGAACCAGCTGTTACAAGAATTTCATCAGCCCCATATTCAACATTAAATCTTTCTCTTAAATAAGTTGATATTTCTTCTCTAAGTTTTGGCAAGCCATTATTAGATGTGTAAAACGTTTTGCCTTCATCTAAGGCCCTTTTTGCCTCACATATAATAGCTTGAGAGGTAACAAAATCAGGTTCGCCAACACCTAATGAGACTATTTCTGGTCTTTCAGATGCATAATTGAAAAATTCCCTTATCCCTGAAGGCTTCATTTCAAGTATTTTTCTATTAATTTCTTTCATAATCAGTGTGCTTCTACAAAATTAATAATCTCATTAACATATTTACTTGGAAGAAAATTTTTCGCAGAGGTCAAACAATTTGCTCTCATATTATTTATAATATCAGGGTTTTTAATAGCAAATTCAACACAATCGTATAACGTATCAAATAATTTATTCGGATAAACAAAACCAGTTTTTCCGTCTTCCACAATTTCAGCATTACAATTCCAATCAGTAGCAATGACGGGGAGCCCTGCAAAAAAAGCGTCTAAAATGGTACCTGCAAAACCTTCGCCATGCCAATGCGTTGGAAACAATAATGCAAAGTAGTTTTTCAAAATGTCAGTTGATTCAGAAGAATTTTTTGCACCTAAATATTTAATTTCAGTATTATTCTCTAAGATTTTTTTAAATTCTTCTTCATAATCTGGTTCGACAACACCATATATATCTAAAGTGCACAAATTTTTGTTGTGAATTTTATTTATCTTGTGAATCACTTCAGCGGCTTCTGATACGCCTTTTGCTTTATTAAGTCGTGAAAAAATAACAAATCTAAATGGCGGTTTCTGAATTTTCATTAGACTTGATAAATCAGCTAATTCATGAAGTCTAAAATTTGGCATGTATTGTGCATTATTTATTCCGAGTTTATTCAACTCCATCACTAAATTGTTTGTTTGTACCCAGTTAACAGCAAATCTACTACATGTTTTTATAAAATGTGGATGTTCAATTAAATATTTATGATGATCACCACCAACAACATAGTGATAAACACGTGTTCTTCGAAATTTAATAAAAAATTTAAGTAACTTATAATATATTTTGATACCGTTTGCCGATAAACAAATGAAAACATCTCGACATTTTAATAAGGCAAAAATACTTTTCAAAAATAATCTAATCTTGTGTTTTTTATAATATGTATCAACAACAAAAATTTTCCAATCTGTTTTCTTTTGTAATTCGTCAACTAAAAGTCTAGTCTTTATAGTTTGACCATCATACAATTCAATTCCGGGAGCAATCCTTCCGACAATACAGACTTTACGTTTTTTCATCGATAAAACCTTTTAACCCTTTTTCCGATATTACACATAATTTCATAAGAAATTGTGTCATTCAATTTGGCAACATCATCAAATGATGTCCCTCCTCTTCCGTAAACAATCACTTCGTCATTGACTTTACAATCGATATCACTGATATCTACCATAAATTGGTCCATACAAATTGAACCTAAAATTTTGCAAAAATGACCATTAATACAAATTGAAAGTTTATTTGAGTTTGAGCGTAAAATACCATCAGCATATCCGGCTGAAATTGTTGCAATTGTCATTTTGTGTTGAGCTTTAAAAGTTGCTCCATATCCAATAATATCTCCAGAATCAATGTTGAATATTTGACTAATCCTAGCTTTTAAACAAATTGCTTCTTGATTAGATAATTTATCCGAAACATTAATGCCATATAAAAAGGCGCCTACTCTCACCATGTCATCGTGCATATTTGGGTATGATATAGTTGCACCACTATTGCAACAGTGCTTAATTGCAAACGATACACCTTTTTCTTCTAATGCTTTAGTAAATTTTTTAAATCTATCATATTGTTGATAAGTTGCATTCATATCACTGTAATCAAAAAAATGAGTGAAAATTCCCTCAATAACAAAGTTCTTTTTCTTTGAAATTAAAATAATTTCATTTATGGCGTTACTATCACTATAAGCATTAAAGCCTAATCTATTCATTCCTGTATTAACTTTAATATGTATTTTCAATTGATCGTTGTCATCTAAATATTTACTTAATTGGTTAGCATATTCATAAGAAAAACATGTCTGGGTTATATTATTTTTAATAAGTGCTTTTGCATTTTGAGGATTCGTGTATCCAAGAACCAAAATAGGCGACTTTATTTTATTTTTCCTTAATTCGATGGCTTCCATCATATTTGCAACCGCAAAATAATCGACACCATCCTTTTCAAGTAACTTTGCAATATTAATTGCTCCATGACCATAAGCATCGGCTTTTACAACACAGCACAACTTACAGTTTTCATCTAAAAAAGATTCTATCTTGTGCTTATTATCTAAGATTACTGATGATGAGATTTCAGCCCAGCAATTGACCGTTTTTTTAGAATTTTTCATTTTTACTCTCTCGTTTTTTATCTAACTTGCTAATTAAAATTTATTAATTTCCTAAATATACAGCAGCGTTTTCAATTTTAGCAAAAACTACTTAAAAACTTAATAGTTTTAATTACCTGATTGCAGTTTGTTAAAAATTCCAATCCATTCATTCGCATTTTCTTCATATCCCAAAAACTTATTTCTGATTGAAGTGGTTCTAACCGTATTTTTTGCATAACAGTCGCTATTTTTAGAGATTTTAGTCTCTCCTTTAGAAAGATTATCAATTTTATTGAAATTAATATGCTTTAAGAAAACAGATGATTTTTGTTGAATGATCTTAGAATATTTAGATGGATTTTCTTTATTGTAAAAGACAATATGGTTTGCATTAGAAAATGCCTTTTTCTTTAATAGTTTTTTGATTGCTTTAGTACTTTCGGAAGATTTCGTGCATTCCGAGCAAACAAAAGGAATATTTAAGGTCCTGGCCGCAAAAGAAGCACAATAAGAAAGCATAGTAGAAAATGAAACTAGTATATCTGGTTTATCGGCGTTAATCGAATTAACCAAATCATTTGTTACAAAAGAAGGTAGAAAATTCAACTTATATTTATTCCAAACATTCACAACTTTAATAGTTGGAATTAAGTAACTTGAGTTTACTTTTTCTTTTTTATGACAAAAAATGATAACATTGTGCCCAAATTCTGCCCAATAATTAGCTAAAATTACAGCAACTTTATCTTCATCACAACCGTCTAGTGAAGAAAGTACTAACCCAATCTTAAGCTTATCTTTCGCTAATCTTTCACTCAATTCTGGAAGATGAATTTTCAAACCGAAATCAAATGCTTTGTTATCAAAAAATTGAATAGATAAATATGTTTGTCTATCTTTATTCAGCCAAAAATCATTCCCAACAAAAATGCTCAAGCACAGTATTCCAAATTTTGAGTAATGGCAAATAGCAAAAACTGAATAGAATATAAAAACAATTACAAATCCTCTCGCGAAAAATGAAAAATCGTTTAATTTGTTTTTATTGGAGTTTAAAACCAACAAAATTAATGGGGTGAAAAATAAAATAAAGCCAATTAACCCATAGTTTGTAAGCAGTTCAATAATTGTTGAATGGGAATACATACCATAGCTCGTATTAGCTAAAAAACCATCACAACCATAGCCAATAAATGCGTTTTTAAACCACAATCTTAAACCATCAGTAAACATCGCAAATCTGACGGATGTCGACCCCCTCCTAATCGATGTTCCGTTTATAAAATTAATTATTTCGTCAAAGCTCTTTTTTAAAGTAGCAAATGGCGGTAGTTGAATAATACCTATTGAAATGGCAATTATCAAAAGAGCAATTAAGAAAAACTCAAATTTGTGTTTCCTTCCAACTATCTCATAAAAAATAATTACAAAACTAAAAATAAGAGTTGCAAAGCCCCATCTTGATCCTGTCATTAAGGCACAAAAAGTAATAATAGCTACCGGAATAAATAGTAACAATGCCCACTTTTTATACTTCAACGCAATGTAAGTAAAAAACATCGCTCCAAAAATGAAAATTGAACATAGAGTATTCATGTTTCCATAATCTTCACCAAAGCGTTTACTAAGGTTAAAAGAAAGGACGTTTTCACGGTAGGTATAAATAAACATTGCTGAAAATATAGCAATTGAAACACAAATTGATATTACGAAGAATTTATTTGATTTTTTATTAAACCAAAGTTCAATAAGACAAAAAACAAAAGCATATATTAGAAGTATTGATTTAAAACGTCGAAAACCAACCGTTTTAGTTGTAAACAAAGTCACAAAAAAACCATAAATCAAAAACAAAACCAAAAAAAGTATGTAATGATTTATATAAAACTTACCCCGGAAGAAAATATATATAACAATAAATAACGAAGAAATGGCACAAAGAATATTTACAATAAAAGTATAATTCTCTCTATATGTAAATATAGGCATTGCAACAATAGAAACAAAAACAAAAATATAAGAAAGAACTAATAGGGTAAATCCCAATTTGTCAGATTTAAATTTTGCAATCAAAGTAGCAATTCTATTCATTTTTTCTCTCCGCTACTTTATTTGCTTCTTTTTCAACATAAAATAGAGAAGCAAAAATAATCGTAAATAATGTCAGTGATAAAAATAGATATAACAAAAATATTGAATAATAGTTAAACGATCGAGTGAAAACATTAAAATTCATAAATAATGAACATATATGAAAGAAAATGTACACTAAGCAAATTGTCAATACAGCCATCAAAGATGTCGATAAAGAAGGCAACGAATTTAAATAACACCACAAAAACACCAGAATCTCAACAACTACAATAATTGATGCAGCGATAATTATATTTTTGTCTTCTTTAGCTTCGAAAGTAGGCAATTTTAAGTAATTTGCTTTAATATTATCTAAAATTTGCTTTTCATATTTAATTAGATTGTTTGTTTCAATCTCATTTTTATGGTTGACATATCTAGTGTAGATTTGATTAAGATAATTTGTGTTATCAATTTTGCTAGTTGAAAAGTCAAAAGCAATGCAAAAGCTATTTTTTATTAGTGGAATATGGAAATCAGCAACGATATAAGATGAATACAATGATTTATATAGTTTGTCATCTTCTTGATCCTTTAAAATTACATTAGAAATAGTCCAATCCTCATGTTTTGTAATACCATTTTCCACATAATAAAGAGAAAGGGTTTTCCCCAGGATATCGTCTAGTGTACAACCAGAAAATCTTTCATTATTTTGAATTAAATACTCCGCATCACTCTCGTTGATAAAAAAATGCTTTTTACCATCTTGGCTTACTTTTGATTTCTTATTTAGTAGATTAAGATCTAGGTTTTCGTAAAGGTGTTCTTCTCCCCAGGCAGTTGAAAATGTGTTCTCAAGAATCATCGCTGGATTTTGAATTTCAAGTTCAGGAAACCAATAATTTCTTTTTTGTTCGCTGTTAGCGACGACCCTTACTTTATGACCGTTGCCTCTATAATAACTATATTTATCAAAATTAAATCTGTTATTTTCAGTGATTATCTTCTGAAGGTTTTCATAATTATTTTCATTATGCCCAAGCTGTGGATAGAAATTCATCGTCATTTGATTATTCTTTGAGTTTTGAGCTACTTTAGCTATTTCATTAGCAAGTTCTTCAAAATGAGATGTTTTTGAATTAGAAAAAATGAACATTGCTGAAAATGCTGCTCCAAAAATTAAACACAGCAATGGAATTTGTTTTTTTGTAACCACAAAGTGCTTTTTAATGGTTTTTTTGATTAAGTTAAGCAGCTCTTTCATTCTAATTAAAATCTCTTTTTGACTTAGTTAACTATTCTTAGTTGTTTTCGTTTCGTTTTACAGAAATATATGACAATGTATTTTGAAAAACGGCAGGGAACAATAGATGTAATAAAGAAAAATATAAAACAATACACATGATAACCTGTCCGATTGATTTAGCTAAACCGGCATTAGTTGCAGTCCCTAATAAAATTAAAGGAATCATGAGAGCAGAACATAGCAAAGAAGGAAATAAAGATTTTCCTTGTTTTCTTATAGAAAAACCATATCTAAACTTCAATATTAAAATAGCTAATGCTGTAGTAAACAAATTCGAAAAGACCGTTGTCCAAATAAACCATTCAAAAGATATTCTTCCTATTGTTAACTTTAATAATAAATCAAAAACAAGCATTGCAATCTGATAGAACATCGATGAATAAAAATGGCCTTTTGATCTAAACACTTCACTCATAAAGTTATTAAAAGTAAGCATTAAAGGTTTTGTTAAAGAATAGATGCTAATAATAAATGCTGCATCTTGCCACTTCTCTCCTAAAAATATATTAGTTACCAATTTTGAATAAAAGAAAATTCCAATTCCCAATGGTATTAAAATACTTAATGCAGCACCTTGAATTGAGTAAAAAGTGTTTTGGTATGATTCTTTATCATTTTTTAAGCGAGATAAAGCAGGAAACAATACTGAAGTAAACGTTGTAGCAAACAATGCAAATATACTATTCACTGTGGAACTTGAGACTTTAACTAATCCAACTATTTCTGAATTAAAATAATTTGCAGCGATTATTGTTCCGGTCCAAGTGCAAAACCATATAACTGTTGATTCTAAAATAATAGGCAAAGAGCATCTAAAGGTTTCTTTAAAAATTTCCCAAGAAAAATAAGCCTTCAAATTTCTTTTACAAGAAAGGATTAAGAACGGACATTCAATTACTTGACCAGCAATCGCTCCAACAACTAAAGCCCAATATCCAAAGCCAAAAAATGCAAGCGGAACCGTAACAATAAAAGGGACAACACAAAACACAATTCGTATATAAAATAACTTTCTGAATCCAAAACGTCTTTTTAAATCGGCACTATAGAGCGCATTAACTGCTGCAAAAGGTATTTGCAAACAAGAAACAACTAAAACAAGTTCATAACCGGAGTTGCCGACTGCCTTTGATAAAGGAAATCTAAGAGCAAAAACAGCAGCACATAACAAAATGGATAAAATTAGCGAAGTAAAAAACGACACACTGAAATACTTTCTATATTCTTCCTCATCTTTAAAATCGTGCTGTATTATAAATCTAGAAAAAGCGTTTTCGGAAACTGTTTCGCAAAAAGAAACAATGATAACGGCAGCTGTTGCAATGCCATAAATCGTAGGCGATAGCAATCGTGCCAATATCATTGTCGATAGAGGTGTCGCAATTTTTGCAAACAATTCACCAAAAAACGACCATTTAACCGACTTATTAGCTGCGCGTTTAATTTCCGAGCTGTTCATATTTTTTGATTATACATTTCAAAATGTATATTATCAACAATGTTCTAATTCAAGATACCGTTTGATATTTGTAGGTAACATAAAGAAAAGAAAGTCTTACAATGTTAATTGCTACATCACAAGGAGACTTTCCATGCATATTTTACCATCTTGTCACGAAACTTTAGATAGTTTTTTATTAAAATCGCATCAAATTCATAAAGAATCACTTCAAAAGGCTCTTGAATTATACGATAGAGAAATCTATTCACAAATCAACCATAAAAGGTTTGTTTTAATACGCTTAGATGAACGTGTTCTTTTATCGTCTTATGGAATTTTGAGATTTAAGCGGCGATATTATTATGATTCATTTATGAAGAATATTGTTATCTTTTAGATAACAGATTACAAATTCCTAAATCAAAACGCATGACAAACGAACTTATAATTAAGATGTTAGACCTTGCTTCTATAATGTCGTATAAGGAAGTCGACGAACACTTATCTGATGAATTTGTAATATCAAAATTTACTGTTTGGAAAACTATTAACGAAGTTCTTTTAAAACTTCTTCGCCCGAAATTAACATTTTTACATTTTGCTCAATCATGCAGCATAATTGAATTATGTAGCCTATTTGTAGATTCAAGTGTTACAGATAATAGACCAGTTAATGGGGCAAGATTACCGACTGAATTGTTTGTTTTTGCGAACTCAATTGTATTCCCTCCGTTTGTTACTCTAGAGAATGTACTTCCTTCACTTTCTAAGTCTTGCTTTGTGATTGTCCAGTTATCTTTTGAGCTCCTGAACAATCTTTGTTTAACGTTGTCATCAACAGCTTCAACCATATTAGTTGTTAATGCAGCAACGCCACATGATGAAATTAACACCATCAATGTGGATTTAAAATTTGTGTTCATATGACACATATCCTTTCCGGCCAATTAAGACCTAATTTTTAAACTAATATAGCATGAAAAAGTAAAAAGTTGCTGAATAGCAACTTAATCTAGATGTTTAATTATTTTTAATAAATTTTTAAAGCTTCAAAACCTATTTTGAGTAAAAACCTAAATCACACTCGGCATTTCATAATTATCCGAAGGAACAAAATCGATTTTTCCATCAACACAATACTTTTGAATTTCTTTAATAGAAAAACCTTTTACATCTAAATTTTCAGGACTTAATCCAGCTAAATACATTTTTAAAACAATTAATCTTTGTTTAAGAACATTGTCTTTTAAAATTTTTATCTGACTATCTAACTCAAAATTATCAAAATTGATGGCCTTTTTAAGCAAAGAAACATCATAAGTGTAATACACATGATGCCCATGATTATAATATGATTGCCCAATATAAACTGATTTTGCAACAAACATAGAAATCCATTCCTGGTCTTTTGCTTGAATAAGACGTTTGAGTTTGGATTCCCCATTTACTAGAGCAAAATGAATAATCCGATTATAATCTGCATATGGTGCGTTAATATTAGAATCAAAAGCTGATAAAACTTTCTTTAATGTCTCGATTTTTATTTTTGAAATAGTCTCGTCTGAGACAGACTTAAAATCAAAATGTTTGTCTTTATCTCTATAAGTTAAGTAATCGCATAACCAAACCAAAGCACCAATATCACTTCCGCTCTTTACGACTTTAATCAAGAGCTTCTCAGCTTTATTTAATTCAAGGTTGTGGACAAGTGAATTACAGATTTTTCCTACAAAATAGCTTTTATCTACAATAAAAAATGGGCGAGAATATTTGAGTTTAGAAAAATCATTAAACAAAAACATCAAAATTTGTTCAAACATTTTTTCACTATTCAGAGACTCAGAATAATCGCCCAAAACATATAGAAGTTTTCTCCCTTGATCTGGATTTAAATCATTAGCAAATGCAGATAGTCCCTTATAGTCCATAAATTTAATTATGTTGTTAAGTTTTTTCAAAGACATATCTTCATAATCTAAATCCATATTGGCATATTTATGAAATATGTTAGGTATGCATAATCGACCAGCCAAATAGTCTTTTCCGTGTTTCTCGGGAATACTAGAAAACATGTTAGGAAATAATTCGGAAAGAAGATGCCCAATAACATTCTCGTCGAATTTTGTATCCGCTAGTTCTTTATAAAATAAATCTTTAAGTTCTTTATTCTTTTTGTCATCAAATAATGATGATTTGGTTCCAAGAAGACATTCTTCATACTTTAAAATCAAATCATAAACCTTTTCATCAATATATCTAATGTATGTAATAACAATTAAATCAATAGGATCTATTTCTTCTGTATAAGACTCAACAATGAAAGAGAGACAGTTTATAAAACGTTTTTCATCTCTAATCGTATTGATTTGTTTAAACAGACCAAAAGATAGGAAGTCTTGTAGTCTAGACCCAGACTCAAGTTCATATTTTCCACTTAATACTTTTTCTATATCTTTGCCCAAAAGTTCTATTATAGTTTCATGCTTTGTGTTTGGAACATTAAACTCCATCTGGACAATTTTTTTAAGATATTCTGACCCATCAATATTGGATTGTTCACCATTCAATGCGTCAGCAACTATCTTTTTATCATGTAAAAGAACATATGTTATATTTGAAAAATTACATATTGATTTAACTAATTGTATCAAGATTTTAATTTCGTTATTATTAAGTCTATCAATATCATCAATGAAAACTATATAACGAATAATGGAATTATTTAAATGTCTTTCAACTTTATTCTTAAACTCTTCTAAATTACCACTATTTCTATTGAGAGCATCAACATAACTTGAAAAGGTTTTATCAATATTTTTTATTGTTTCTTTTATTGGTAAAGGAACTGGGAAAAAAGATACAACACTTGAGGAGACTTTTAATATTTTCCCTACGATTTTGCACACCTTCTTGTACAGAAAACTCTCGCTTAACGTGTTCAAAAACTGATTAATAATTTGATCACTATTCGAAACATTCCAAGGAGAATAATTAACAATTATCGGGATAACCTTACTATCTTTTGCAAACTTCTGTTCATTAATGTAGCCTTTAATCATATTGGCAATAGAAGTTTTGCCGCTGCCCCATTCCCCATTAATCGATAAAACAAGCCCTTGTTTCGATGAAGGAGATAAAAGATATCTTGCTACTGCACAGCTAAAATCATTGCGATTAAGTATATCCTCCTCTTTTGAGATAATTGGCAAATCAGAATGCAAAATCATAATACTTCACTCTTTTTCTATTAAATTATAAATGCTTCTTGTTTGATTTTCATTATGTGTTTCATCAGTTTTGAAACAATAATCCCTATTTGTTCGGTTGCTAAAGATAAAACAAATCATTTGTGTAACTTATATTGCGTTTTTATTCTCTAATGTGTCTTGTTAATAACTACAACATTAGCGCTAATATTAACGTTGTCACCAATAACTCTACCGTTTCTAATAACTAGTTTGCTTTTCGGTACTTTTTCTTTCCGTATAAATAATAATTAAATATTAACCATAAAGATTTAATTGCGCTGTAGCCTAAAACCTTATGATAAACATTAAATCTTGGTTTAAACAATTTAACCTTTTTACTATTTTTAGAACTCTCATGAAGATAATATGTCGCAAGGATTTGCTTATTAGTTTTACAAACAATTCCTCTTTTAAGTATTTCTAACCAAAAAACATAATCTTCATCTCTTAAGAAATCTTCATGGAATCTTACATCACCGATAATGGTTCTATCATACATTGTTGTAAGACAAGACATGTCATTTCCTTTTAGGGCTCCTTTAAAGGTAATCACATCTCTTGGCATAAAAGTTGATATGTTTCTATCTTTGTTTCTTCTATAACCAGCTGTTATAACAGGACCATTATCTTTAATAAAATTAATCTGTGACTCTAAATAGTTTTCATCAATAGTGTCATCTGAGTCTAAAAAAGTAATATAACGACCTATTGCTTTTTCTAAACCTTTATTTCTAGCGGCAGCTGATCCACCATTTTTCTCGCTAAAAATAACTTTTATTCTCTCATCTTTATTTATAAGGGTCTTCAAATACTCTATTGATCCATCAGTAGAACAGTCATCTATAATTATCCATTCAAAATCTTTAAAGTTTTGAGAAAGAACACTATTAACTGTATTTTGAATAGCGTTCTTACAGTTATATGCTGGAGTAATAATTGAGACTAATGGCATAATGAAATAATAATACTTTATGATAATAATATTGTCTATTTAATAATAGACTATTCTAAACGTTTTTGCGTATCCCCTCCGGATAGCAAAAACCGCCTTATTCGCATATGCGTTGCAGATTAATAATCAATTTTACTTATGAAATAACAATTTTACTTCCTTTATTTCCTTGTCAACATCATCCAATGAAAGATTGATGGCGAATGCAAAAGGCATAATTTGGCTGTAGTAGTGTGCGTTTTGATTAAGCATAACTTTTTTGCACAAAAGTTCCTCTTTATTTATTCCATGTGTTTCAAACAAATTATCTGCATAACGACCGCCTTTATTGGCAATTATTGAAATTTTTTCCTGAAGTTGATGCTTACTCAAATAATCTGATTGACGCATAGAATCTGTGCTAGGTATTAATTCATATAAACATTTTTCAACCCAAACTCTAAGAGATAAGATATACAAAACTTTATTGAAAGAATCCTTATAAAAATCAGTTTTAGTAAGAGAAGTATAGTCATCAATATTTTTTACTAACTTGTGATTAGTTAAGTTTGCCCCATCGACACTAGAAACAACTTCATTCAGTGAATAATGATAAACATTGTGTTCGTCACTGGTATTTCCGTCATAATCTCTCTTTTTTAGTGATAAATAGAGCTTTGGTGTAAAACTGCTAAAACGCTCAGTATCAATTACATTTACAACATTACCCTGCTTATAATTTATTTCATCACAATAAATTTTGTTCTTGAATTCTTCCAAATAATAGATACCAAACTGTCCTGGATATTGTGAATTTATTGCATTTATTAATTGCGACGAATGAGTAAACACCAAAATTGTCTTACCTGGAATTTGAATATTACGGACTATTTCAAAGGCAATTTTATATAAATTAGTCAAATCTAGACTGGAAACAGGATCATCCAAGATAATAACTGCTGAATCACTTCCAAGAAAAGAATATAGCTCAACCAAGAACCACAAAATGTGCCGTTCTCCAGTTGAATATGTTTCAGCATCCCGCCCTAACGAGATTGTAATTTCGCATTTCGAATCGTCAAAGACAACAGAGGCTTCATCTATTCCCAAATATCTAGCAGTATCCATTTTGAATCTGTCTTCATGAATTTTGATTTGAGAATATTTTTTGTTTCTTTCCATAATCAATGTGGAAAGTTCTTTTTCTTTTTTTGATAACTCTAAAACCTTAGTTTCAATATCCTTAAAATTAGTAATGCTGTTACCACAAATTGCATAATCGTTCAGTAGGTTATTATCTGCTTTTAATATACCAAACAGGGAGATGTATTCATCGATTGTGTTTGAATCGGTAGCTGAACCTGCATCACTCAAAGCAGTAACAAATGCAGATTTATAAACAGAAAGGTCTTTAATCTTTTTGTCAATAACTGTTTCTATTTCTTCAACCGAACTTCCACAAACCGGACAAACATCCTTCTCCGAAATGTGATTTCTCAACTGTTCTAGTAATTCTCTGAATTTGTTCTTTTTAAAATTTTCAATCTCATCTTTTGTAGAAACAACATCATTCAGGTGATTAACTACCTTGAAAAACACCGCTGGTTTTGTTTTTAAATGTTTGTTAATAAAGTCTTGATACTTCTTAACATCAGTTTTCAAGGTTGCTGGCTCATTTTTGCCCGGAGATGACTTAACAAAGGATTTTAAAAAATCTGGCCCTTTATTAGCATTAGTTTTAGTATATCCTTGTTGTTTTCCTAAACCTGCAAAATCTAACTCAATTTTAATTCGTTCTATTGAAGATTTTAATTTTTCTATTTCGAAAACATTGGTAGATATTGTAATACTATCGCCGTTATATTTTTGATTTTCTGTTTCGTAATCTAAGAAACTGAAATTGTTGGTTTCATTATATAATTTCAAACAATTACAAAACGATGATTTTCCTACACCATTAAATCCATAAATTATTTTAGGTTTATCGTCCAAAACAAAATTAAAATCATCCTCGAGTTTTTCTTTTAACCATTCATATTCTGGCTTGTCGTCAAAGAAATGCTTATTTATTTCAATCATGTATTACTCCTATCGTCCTTATTCTTTTCAAAGAGTTCTTTCAAAATTGGGCTATTCTTTGTTAGTTTTTTGATAGACAAATCCTGAGCCTTATCATTTGCTAATCTCAAGTTCCGTTCGGACCCAATTAAGGACTCTCTTACTTTGTTTAAATGATTAATTGTGTTATCAATTTCCTTTATTGCATCAGCGAATTTCTCACTAGCTAACCTATAATTATTTGAAAATCTTTGTTGGAAATCTTGAAGATTCTCCTCAAAATGAGCAATATCAATGTTTTGATTTTTAACCTCTATTAATTCTCTTTGATAATCTAATGAATTCTTTGCAGCATTAGTAAGTAAAGTAATAATCGTTAGGAAACATTGAGGTCTTACAACATACATTTTTGGATATCTGTATGAAACGTCCACTATTCCTGCGTTATAAAATTCACTATCTGCTTCAAGAAGTGAAACAAGCACAGCGTATTCGCAACCCTTCTCGTTTCTATCTTTATCAAGTTCTTTGAAGAAATCTTCATTCCTATGTTTTGTAGCGGTCTTATCATTTTCATTTTTCATCTCAAACATAATTGAAATGTATTCAGTACCACCATCATAATCTTTAAAAATAAAATCTCCTTTAGAACCAGATTCTTTACTGACTGAATTATCCTTTTCAAAATATGCGTTAGGATATGCTGTTGTTCTAATTTGGTTAAACATTATTTGGCAATGTTGTTCTAATGTTTCTCCAAGTAGTTTAGTGGATACTTTAGTTTTTAAATCTTTATAATAGGCTATCTCATCATCTTTTAGTTTTAATGCTTTTCTATGTTCATCATTAAGACTGGTAACAGATAACTCTTTTTCTTTCTCTTTTAAAACTAGATCGTTCCTAAGAGAATCAACTTCTCTTTGAAGTTCACTTATTGATTGTTGTGATTTCTTTTGTTCTTCCGATTTAGCGAGTTCAATTTTAGAGTTAGATTCACTTTCAAGTTGTTTCTTTTCAGCTTTAAGTCTTTCTATTTCTTTATCTTTATCGCTCACTGTTTTGCTATACTCTAACTTTAAATCAGAAATTTCTTTTTCTTTTGAAGATAAAGCCGTAGTGACCTCTAATTTATTTTGAGAATTATATTTTTCAATTAGTGCTTCTTCTCTACTTTTAAGTTCTTTTTCAAACTCTTCGGTGCGAATATGCGAAAGAAGTTCAGCATAATCGCTTTCATCTATTGCAAATGATGTACCACAATTTGGGCATTTAATTTCTTTCATATAACTCTTCCTTCTTAATGTTCGTATAGTTTTCTGCAATGAGTATTGATATATGCATTTAAACCATCCCCGGATTTAGCCAAACGTTTCATTATTTCTACATTGCCTGAGCCAGCACTTCTATATGAATAAGTATAAATTCGAGGAGTTCCATAAAATTTTACCGAAATAAAATCAGGTCCAATAAAATATGACTCAACATTTGAATCGCCATCTATATCTTTGTAAGGTGTAAACATATTAATTCCTCCTTTTATAATAAATTAAGAAAATTTACTCTATGATTGTAAATATTATAATAAGGATTAAAGGATGGTAAATCTATAATTGAAATTTAACCCTAAATATTTAAATATTTCCAAATGCTTGTATCAAAAACCGCCACACGGATTTGAACCGAGAACCTCAACTTTATGAAAGAAGTGCTCTATCCCATTGAGCTATGGCGGTATAGGGGAGGACGAAGGCCGTTAAGCCCCCGGTCTAATATCTACATATTTTAGGTATCACATCAAACAAGCAGTTAAGCATTGCCCTCCATTTAGACCAGCTGTCCCCACTTGATGCCCCACAATGGAGGCATTAAATAATGAAAGAATCATCTCGCTTGCCTCCATAAAATTTAAACTTAGGCTTAAATGTTTTGTAATGGAGAGCTCAATGCTAACACTACCTATTATCAGCAACAATAATCCAAAAATAATTTGTAGCGATGTATTTATAATATCACGTTAAATCAAATATCGTTAGCAACTATATCATTAACGCCAATATTAACGTTATCATCAATAACTTTGCCGCTTCTAATAGTGATGTCTAATCTTTCTTTTTTTATATATTTCATAAACACCTCCTTGACTAATTTTAACAAACCCATGTGTAAAACTAGAAATAAGGTGTCCACTTTTCGTTTACCACTTCACATACTTATTAGCGAACAATTAGCGTGACTTAATGTAAAAGAAAATTAATGCAAAATCTAACAATTGTATAAAAGCATTTAATTTGAATTCATTATCATATATGCTAAACATTCTTTAAAAGATTGTCTTTCAATAGAATCTATTTTTAAAGAATAATCATTTATGAATTTTCTAGCCGGCTTAGAAAGACTGTGAGAGCACACAACGACTCCACGAGTTGCGCCTTGGTCATTATGATCTACGGTCGCTGTTAATTCTTTTATTACAGATATGCCAACATTTCCATTCCATTTTTTACACTGCACAAATACAATATCTCCGCTCGAATTTGTAAATTTTATGTCGACTCCGCCATCATTTGTTCCCTTTAATAAAGTGGTTTTATATCCTAAATCTTTAAAATACTTAGCAGTAATTAATTCAAAATTTCTCCAATGAATTTTATCAAGTTCATCAAAATTTTCATTTAAATAAAACAAAAATCTTCTATCAAAATCAACTACCTCTGTTTCCTCAAATCCAATTTGTGCTGTATGCAAATCAGACAATCTTATTAAACAATCATACTCGATAACAGGAAGAGAATTAAAAAGCGAATACTTAATTTTATTTATAAAATAAGTGATAATTTTTAATCCTATTACTAACCCCATTGTTCCACATTCCTTGAAACAATTTTCTAAAAACATATCAATCTCCTCTTCGTTGCGTGGGGCATTATTACCGAAGATTGATAAAATTTTAAAAGACATGTCCTCGTATGGAGTACTAGCAAACATTTTAATAGATGAAGATATAGTCGTATAATCTTCTGCTTTATCTTTTAAGCCAAGGTTTTCTAGCAATTCATAATAGAGATTCTCATATTCAGTCGCCTCTAATCTACCACCATTATTCATCGATTTAGATAAAATGCTATTATTGAAATCGTTTTTGCAAAGTCTAATGATATCTTCGTCAGAGAGGACGATACCCGTTTTGCTTTTAACATTATTTCTTAATGATTCTATTAGATCACCTTTATTAAAAATTAAATGTGCCATATCTATTTTTGTGTGCCTTTTTTAGATAACAATTTTAAAATTGTTATTTTGTTAATAAGAAATTTGATCAGTTAACACCTTTGGTTTGATTATCTTTACTATGAGATAAAACCAGATTCCTATTCCATTCAACAACTGGATTAATAATATATTTGTCCGCTATCTTATAAACATAATAAATAGGGAAGCCTATAAGCGGGCTTGTTAAAAACAACACAAGGTAGTTGAGCCATTCATAACGAATTGTCCCTAAATCTTGGAAACAACAAATTACAAGTCTATGCATTATAAATATCGCAAATGACGCTTTCCCTAAATAAGAGAGTATATGAGATCTAAAAGTAAATATTTTTGTAGCACAAACAAAAAACAGGCAGAAAAAGAAATTAGCAAACAACATCTCAACAATTGTTGGAAAATATTTTGACAATCCAAAAACACCAACACATTGAAAAAATGTAACCAAAATAACTGAGCCAGCCATTAATACAATGGGTGCCCATTTCTTTCTAGACAATAGTTGGTTAATCTTCTCTCTAAATAATCCGAATACCATACCGTAAATAAAGCAAACGATTGTATCCCAATTATGAGATGGCTTTTTGCAGAAATACATTATAAATATATAAGAAATAATGCCGATAGATACCAAAATTGCTGATATATATTTATTTTTCCAATTAAATAGATAAACAATAGAACAAAGTAAATAGCAAATAAGTATTGCAAATAAAAACCATGTTTCGTTGCCAAATGACTTTAGCCCTATAATTGCAAGGAAATAGTCAAAAATGTTGTGTTCAATTTTTAGACATGCAGAATAAATGAAGAATGGAATCAAAGCTATAATTGTATAAACCACTATTCTAAAAACCCTATTAGTAAATATAGATTTTGAATATGTTTCACCTTTAGAATCTATCGAATAAACGATCCCGTAACCTGAAATAAAGAAAAACATTGAAACGCAAAGTTGACCCAGAACCCCTCTAAAATAACTTAATGGAGTTGCCATAAAACCACAATATGGAAAAGCGTTCAATATATGAGAAAAAAACAATTAATAATATAAAAAACCCTTTAATAACATTAGATGACTCTTTATTCAGAAAACCATCATCTTTTTTAAAGCGTATGGAAATCAATAATAGAATTATTAAAGGTGAATAAAATAGTATTGGCACAACAAATAAAATACATTTGCAGTATTAAAAAATCAAGTTGCGCATTTGATTATTGTAACTATCTAGCAATTATCTGATAAATTTTTATGATAATTTGAGAAGTAGAATTTATGGACAAAAATAGAGCTAGATTTATCGAACTTGTACTCCAAAGATTCATTTCTGGAAAATATAGTACAAGCAAGGCTGTAACAATAACTGGTAATAAGAGAAACTATATTTATTTTTTAACAAAAAGGTATAAGAGAATGGGTTTTAAGGCTCTCATTCAAAAGAGCACAAACAGACCTCCTGCAAATCATCCATGGTGAAGGCTTTTATTTAGAAAATTAAAGTAACCAATTGTCAGATTTTCGCTAGATAACGACACAGTTTTCTTCAAATTAGTTTCAAGGATATTATGAGTAACTATGGTATTAACACCAATATTAACGTTATCACCAATAACTTAATCGCTTCTAATAACAATGTCTAATCTTTCTTCTTTTGTCTATTTTATAAACACCACCTTGACTAATTTTAACAAACCCCTATATAAAACTTGATATAACGTGCCTACTTTTCGTTTATCACTTCAGGATTAATTTTTAAAGCTCGTTCGCTATTCGCAAAATTATTTTATATAGCCTACTTTTAATCAAATATTTTGAAAGTGGCTTAATTATGACTTATGATTAATAAATATCAATAATTATGGTAAACCTTACGAAAGAAAATTTTGTTAAAATCAAAGAAATTGAACTCAAGATTATGAATGAGATTCACAAAATTTGTGTTTCTAACAATATTCCTTATACTCTTTTTAGCGGAACGCTAATAGGCGCGGTACGTCATAATGGTTTTATTCCGTGGGATGATGATATCGACATAATGATGTCAGAAGAGGACTATCCCGTCTTCAAAAATGCATGTGCTAAATCTTTAAAAAAACCTTTCTTTTTGCAAGATAATCAAACTGAAAAAGATTCTTCGCTGCCTAATGCAGCAAAAATTCGAATGGAAGGCACCTGTTTACTAGAACGACCGAATATCGGGAAAAATATGCACCATGGTGTGTGGGTCGACATTTTTGTATATAAAACATTTAATGGTGACAAAAAAATAATAAATAAAGGAAAAAAGATGTTTGATACTTACAAGATAAGAAGAGATGCGTTATTCCTTTCGAATAAATCTTTTAAAGGAAAAATTGCCTCAATTTTATTTGTTTTAGCGCATCCTTTTTCCCCTTCTTACTACAAAAAGAAGTACGATTATTATTTTCATTCACTAAGATGCAAAGGGGAATTCCTATTAACACACGATTGTAATCCCAAACTTATGACGCTTAAAGCTAAATATTTAAAAGATGTTACTTTACATAAATTTGAAAATTATAATTTTTATATTATGAAAGAATATGATTTAGCTCTTACTCTTCTGTATGGCGATTACATGAAATTACCGGAAGAAAAAGATAGGGTTCCAAACCACCAGTTTGTAAAGGTAGAATTATAAATATCTGTTTAACAAATAATATAGTTATACAATAAATTTTGTTTTTCTAACATTTTGAAGTGCGACTAAATCTGGTTTGTGCAACCTTTATGTCTTATTGCTCCTAGTAAAGTACCAAAAAAACAATGAATAAGAAATATGGTTAGATGAACATATTCTATGAATTTCCTTCATTATTTGCAGTTCATCATATTTGATTTTTGACAATTGTTCTTATGTTGGAGTAATCATATATATAGTTATTAAGTTATTTTATATTTTCTCTGAGCATTGATGAGCTAATGCCCTCGGTACGTTCTAAAACGATAACATTTTTCCCGTTTCTCTTACACCATTTGATTGCTTTAACAAAATGTTCGTTTGTTTGATCTGGGCCCACAACCAAAACATTGAAATTTATTTTTGATATATCTTCATCAATTTGGGTATATGCTATAGCCTGATTAACAAACATGCAGATAATCAACTTCTAAAAAGTATAACGTTAGACCAGATGATGAAATATTTGTTTTTGGAGATTTAGCTCAGTACATCCAAAAGAGCACCGATAAGATATGGGTTTGCAAAGCAAAATATGTACCCGACAAATATCACATCAAGTC
>ODAJ014773869.1_pt1 | contig 26826 bp, 21 predicted proteins | sample 1539241 | NCBI WGS metagenome assembly ODAJ01 (sample SAMN02144231, study PRJEB22623) | gut metagenome | biome: sheep rumen | host: Ovis aries | place: New Zealand
TTTCTGTCTTTGAGTTACAATTTATTTATCCAGTCGTCGATGAGTTGCAATACTTCGAGGAGGTTTTCCTTGAATTGGCTGGAGACGACTTCGGTGTGGTTGTAGTGGAGGATGTCCTCGCCGCCCTCGTTGAGAATCTGGTGGAGGAGGGAGCCTTCGGCATCGCCGCTGACCACACGGTGGGCGTCGGACTTGCTGGTGCTGGGCATGTCCACCAAGTGACCGAGGGACTGTCCGGCGGTGAGGTTGAGACCGGCGGCACTGCGGCCGTTGCCTCCGTGGCACTGGATGCAGGCCATGTCGAAGAGACCCATCTGCAGGGCTCCGAAGCGGCTGACGTCGAGGTGGCCAAGGTCCATGCGGATGGTGTCGGGGTTGTCGGCATAGTCCTCTATGTTCACGCGGGCCAGGGTGATGATGCGTTCGCGTAGGCGGTTGGTGATGGCCAGTTCGACCGTCTTCACCTCGTCGTCGATGTTCGACAGCACCAGCTCCACCTGACTGCCGTCGGCCGTGGTGGCGGGCAGCGTGCGCACCACGTGGGCATAGTTGTCGCCCGGCACGAAACCGGCCAGGGAGACGGCGTACTTGCTGTCCCACGAGTCGACGCCGGACATGGTGGCTGTCAGCTTCACGGTGCGGCCGAGGTCGGAGGTGGAGAGTTCCTGATCCAGGATGTCGCCCGAGTCGCAGGCCGAAAGGCACAGCAGGGAGACGAGGAGGAACGATATATTCTTAAGAGTCATCGTCGTAAACATCAGAGGGGGTTAGAAACTGAATTGGGCTTGCAGCGAAGCGTAGTGGGTGGAGATGCCCAGGTCGTCGTTGTCGCGGTCGAGCTGGGTGTCGTGGCCGTAGCGGCCCGTGAACTGGTACATGGCCGAGAGCTTGAGGTGGACCTTGGGGATGTAGTAGTTGCAGACGACGGCGGGCATGTTGAGGAATCCGTCCTTCGAGGAACTGTTGCGGTCCATGAAGTCGTAGCGCAGACCCAGCTGCACCGTGGGGATGACGAAATATCCGACTTGGGCGTAGGCTCCCCAGTAGTTGAACTTGTCGCTGATCTTCTGCCGCTTGGTGAAGCCCACGTGCATCCAGTAGGCCTCGGCACCGACGTACCACCGATTGAGGAGCATGGAGAATTCGGCACCCAGGCGGGCATCGTTGGTGCTCTCGCTTTCGCTCTCTACGTTGAGTCCGCCGCTGATGCCGAACAGCATGTGGCGGCCACGGAGCATGCGGGCGTTGCCCTGCGTCATGGGCATCTGGCCCCAGGGCATGAAGGTGATGCGGCCGGCGTAGAGCAGGGAGGGGATGTGCCAATCGTCGGAGAAGGTCTTAGAGGCTGTGTTGATGCCCGAACCGCTTCCGTTCCACAGGCCCACTTCGTAGCCCATGAGCCAGCTCTGGGGCTTCTGGTTGAGCCGGGCGGCACCATGGAACTCGACGCCGATGTCGAAGCCTGTGCCGATGTTGGGGGTGACGGCGTTCAGGACATGGGGCATGATGGTGGCGGAGGTGAGCGACGTGGGCAGCACGGGGAAGAGGGTTTCGCCCAGGGTGGTGAGGTAGGCGTGGGTGAAGGGTGTCTTGAACTTACCGACGCGGAAGCGTGCGGCGGGCGAGAGGGCATAGTCGAGCCAGGCCTGCTGCAGGATGTCGGCCCCCTTGGCGGCGGCATTGATACTGAGGTTGTAGTCCAGCTTGCCAAAGGTCTTGCCCGTGAAGCCCAGGATGGCGTAGGGCATGGCAAAGCCGGAGTTGGCCACGTTGTCCTGGTTGTAGGCTTTGTCGAGGCCTTCGTCATCGTAGTAGTTCAGCTGTCCGCGTGTCTGCAGCATCAGGTAGGGCTTGAAGACGAACTTGCCGTTCTTCGACTGGAGGGTGAAGCCGCGGTCGTCGGCAATGCCCAGCACGCCGTTCTCCATGTCGATGCGTCCCTGGGCCGGTGCCTCGTCTGCCAGCATGTCGTTGTTCTCCTCGGCCACGGCTGGCAGCAGCGTGGCAGTGAGCAACATTGTTGTGAGTATTCTTTTCATCTTTTTATGTTTGTCGTTAACAGGTTGTTTTAGTCATCATAGGCTTTCGAGGAATCGCAGCAGGGCCTGGCGGTCGTCGCGCTCCATTCGGGTGTAGAGATTCTTCGATGCCTCGCCCTCGCCGCCGTGCCAGAGGATGGCCTCCTGGAGGTTGCGGGCGCGGCCGTCGTGGAGGAAGTAGGTGTGGGCGTTCACCTTCTCCTGCAGACCGATGCCCCAGAGCGGCGTGGTGCGCCACTCGTTGCCGCGGGCCAGTCCGCTGACGTAGTTGTCGTTGAGGCCTACACCCATGATTTCCGAGCCCATGTCGTGGAGCAGGTAGTCGCTGTAGGGGTGGATGGTCTGGTTGCCCAGCCAGGGCAGTTCGGTGCCGTTGAGCAGCGTGGCGCCGCGAGGTTTGGTGTGGAGCGTGGTGACGTGGCACAGATGGCACTTGGCCTCGTAGAACTTCTGTTCGCCGATGGCGATGTGCTGGCGCTCCGAAATCTGGCGACCCTTGTAGGTGACCATGGTGGTGGCGGAACCCAGTCGGCGGGCAGGAACGCCCAGTCCGTGGAGGTAGTAGTCGACGTCCTCCATGTCCTCGGTGCCGATGTCCAGCCGGTCGTAGAGCAGGCCCATCATCGAACCGCCCTGCATCTGGCTCTGTCCCTCGCAAATCTCCTCGGGGTAGCGGCTGTTGGTGACGCCCATGTCGCTGGAGAAGCCCAGTTCGACGGTCAGGTCGGCATGTTGTGCCTTGTTGCCCGAGAGGCCCAGGTGCAGCTGTCCGCGCTCCATGATGTAGTTGGCGCGGCCCGATATGCCGTATTCGGGATAGTTGGAGCGTGCGGCCAACTGCTCTATCTCGTTGGGGTCGAGGGCCATCATCTGGCCCATGCCCACGTGGCGCAAAGGTATGCGCACCGTGCAGAAGAGGTCTTCGGGGCGGATGGGTTCGTCGGTGTCGCGGTAGTTGGGCTTATACCAGTTGGTGATGGTGTACTCGGGGTATACCAGTTCGTAGGGTTCGCCGTCGGGGAAGAGGAACTGCTGGGCGTGCCAGCGGCATTCCAATTTGCCTTCGGCGGTGACGCCCATGATGCTCTGGTCGTGGATGACACGGCCGTAGTCCTGGAAGAAGGCCCCGTTCTTGCGGGTGACATAGACCAGCATGGACGAGAATCCGTATTGTCCGCTGCCGTAGACGGGAGTGCCGTCGGGGTCGGTGCCTGTCTGTGTCCACAGGGCGGGTTTGGTGCGTCCGGCATTGCGATGGCACGAACCGCAGGAGTAGCCTGCATAGACGGGTCCCAGTCCGTTGCCGGAGTTCATGGGATTGTCGTAGAGGCGGTCGCCGTGGGTGAATCGCTTGGAATTGGCCGGTATGCTGGCCACCCAGTCGGCATCGGTGTCGTAGGCATAGGAAGAGTTCTTGAAAACCGTGCTCGTGCCGGCCGAAAGGGCAAATCCGTCGGGCACCTGAATGTCGCGAATGTCTCGAACCTCCATAGCGCCATCATTCTCACAACCCCAAAAGGCTGTGAGAACGATGCACCAAAATGTATATGAAAGAAATTTATCTCCGATGTGTCGCATTCTTTATTTATCAGTATGTGCGAGCCTTACCGTCCTTGAACAGCAAGAACTCCAGGGTGTGGAAACCGCGTACGTTCTGCACGGCTTCGATGTCTTCGTTTTCTTCGTCGTATTCGCCTTCCCACTTGATCAGTTCCTCAATCTTGCCACTCTGCATGACGTCCTTGATGGCATCGACGTCGAGGGGCCAAGAGTCCATGTTGGGGTCCAGACCCAGGTCGGCCACAGGACCGAAGAGGAAGGCCTCGCTGGTCTCCCAGGGTTCGCGGGCCTCAATCCAGAGGTCGGCGGCTGCCTTGAAGTTGGCTGTAGAGGGCTGGTTGCTCAGGGCTAGGATGGACTGGCGCAGGGCTTCGGTGCTGCTGACAAGGTTGCTGTAGGTGGGCAGTACCACATAGTCGACATAGGAGCTGACGATGGACTTCAGTTCGTCGTTGTCGGCATTGTTGCTGACAAAGCGGGTCAGGTCGTTCTCGAGAACCTCCACCAAGTCGGCGCAGGCATTCATGGCCACGACTACGCTGTTGCTGCCGATGTGGCTGCGGAAGGGGGCGTTCATGCTCTTGATGGCGTTATAGGCAGCGTCGATCTTGCCCTTTACATTATCATACAGAGCGGCATCGGTGCTCTTGGTGAACGAGGCCAGCGAGTGCTTGGCTTCCTTGTTGTCGAGAGAGCCGTTGAAGGCGTTGCGGATGCTCAGGATGTTGTTAGAGTAGTCGTCGATAGAGTGCCAGCTGTACCACGACTCTACGGCATAGACGGCCTCGGTGTACTTGCCGGCCTCCCACAGGTCGCGGGGCTCGCCAATCTTGGCAGTACCCACTTCGCTGGCGATGTCGATGCAGCCGTCGACAATCTGCTGTACGCAGGCTGCAGCACTCTGGTATTCGCCGCCGAAGTTCTTGAAGGTCAGGGCGTAGGGCTCGCCACCGTTGTAGCTCACGCTCCATGCCTCGTTCAGGTCACTGGCGTCCTTGGCCAGCAGGTTGGCTACGGCCGTGGCATATTGTGTCCAGGTGGCCACATTCTGGGCAGTTACGTCGATGTTGTTCACGTTGATGTCCACCTCAGAGGTGCCTTCGGGGATGGTCTTCTTGACTTCGTTGTCATCCTCACTGTCACAGGCCGTGAATCCCAAACTCAGGGCCAGCATTCCGATCAGGAAAAGTCGCTTCTTCATAGTTCTTGTTTTTTGTATTATAAATGTATTATTTGTTCTTCTTAGCTCTGCGCAGGTGGGCAAACTTGTTGTCCTGCACAAACCATCCCACGAAGGCCACGCCCAATGCAAACTCGTTCTCCGACTTGTACTGTCCGTCGCCGATGCGGCGCTTGGTGTAGTCGGCCTTCACGACCAGGTAGGGCAGGGGACGGTAGTTGATGCCAGCCACCCACATCGAGGTCTTCAGCCTGAGGTCGGCTCCCTTCAGGTTGTTGGCATCCACGATGACCTTCTCCTGCGGGTTGTAGTATTCGTATCGGGCGAAGGGAACGAGGTCGGGCATCTTGGGATTGCGCACCATGCCCTGCAGGTTGAGACCTGCCTCGATGCCATAGCTCACGGCCTTTTCGGCTATCGGTGCCAGTCGCGTGTAGGGCGACTTGCTGCTCAGGCGGTTGTTCTTGGCTGTCAGCTGACTGCTGTTGCCGACATGGCCGCCCAGCAGGTTTCCGCGTACCGTGAAGTAGCGATGCTGGTACTGAGCATCCACCGACCAGATGCGCACCGGCACCCGGAAGGTGTAGGTGTGAGGTTTGTCGCTGTTGGCGGCGGCATTGTTCAGATAGTAGAACGATGCCCCCAGTCGCAGGCCCGGCACACCCTTATAGTTGAGGCGTCCCACGTAGGCGGGCGACGTGAAGTTGTCGACCTCGAAGAATCCCTGTTTGCCGTTGGCCACCCAAGTGTTGCGGTCGAATCCGTTGGCATTCAGTCCGGCCACCACCATGGCCTCGTAGTCGAACGCAGTCCACTTCCTGCCAAACTCGCCCATGACGGCCAGGCCAGTCTCGTGCCAGGTGCTGGGCAGTATGGAGGTCTCGCCTTCGGGACGCACGGTGCCGAAGAAGTTGACCGGTTCGTGGTGTGTGTTGGTCAGTCCCACGGGCACTATCATGTGTCCTACGCGCACGCTGAATGCGCGATTCAAGGTATAAGTCAGGTGGAACTGTTCGAGGGCTACCTCGCCGCCCTTTTCCACCTCGGTTTCGTATTCTCCGTTCTCGGTGTTCTCTATCTCGTAGGCCGTGCCTGTGCCTCCGGCCTCGAACTCCACCTCCACGCCAAGGTTCCAGTGGCGGTTGAAGCGATAGTCACCGGCCAGGACGAAACGCGGAATGCTGATGGTGTTGCGCTTGAAGTCGGAGTTGCCAGTCGACGTGCCGCTGAAGCGGTTGATGCCGTAGTTCTTGAACTGGGCCACCATCTCGCCGTAGCCGCCGATGCGATACTTCTTATAGCCTTCCGTTTGCACGGTGTCTTTCTTCGATGCCTCGCACTTTTCGGCCTGGGGCGAAGCTCCCGTCATGCCATCCACTTCGCGGTTTCCTGTCCCCTGGGCCATCGTGCTGAGGCTCGTCAGAAGAAACGCCGTAGTGAGTAATATTGCCTTCATATTTTGTACACTTTTCAATTTCCGGGTGCAAAGTTACGGCAAAAAGAAAAACGGTGCAATACCTAAAATTTAGTGTTAGGTACTGCACCGATGGGGCAGAAAAGTGTTTCGTTAATCAAAATTGAGTATAAAACCCGTGCCAGGATGGGTATAAAACCATGCCTGGAGCAGCGGATTAGCGACCTTTGAAGGTGTAGCCTGCTTCCTCCACAGCCGTGCGGATGGCCTCTTCTGAGGCTGTACCTTGGATGGTGAGGGTGTTGGCTGGGGCACTGGCCGTGGCAGACTGAACGCCCGGCACACGCTCCACGGCGCGCACTACGGCAGCCTCGCAATGACTGCAGTGCATGTCCTCGACCCTGTAGACGACCGTGTCGGGGGCCGAGGACTTAGCGGCAAAGCGACTGAGGAATTTCATCGTCAGTGCATAACAGATTAGCAGGGTCAGAACGGTGGCGCACACAATCTTGAAGGCGCTGGGCAGGGCTGCGGCACCTGCGCAGCAGGCCTCTCGGCTGCTTGTGGAGTAGAATTCAAGTCCGCTGGCATTGAGCAACATTCCGAAGAGAACGGCGGCAACAACGATGGTGAGCAGGTAGATGCTGGTGAAGCGGCGGCCCATGGCCTTATCCACAACCAGTATGGAGGCCAGGTTGACAGCCGGACCGGCCATCAGCATCACCAGTGCAGCGCCTGGCGACAGACCTTTCATCATCAAGGCCGCAGCCACGGGGATGCTGCCCGTCGAGCAGATGTACATGGGCACGGCAATGACCAGTACGGCCAGCATCTGCAGCAGGGGCTGATTGCCGAAACTGAGGAAAAACTCGTCGGGCACGGCCACCTGAATTAGGGCGGCCACGACGAGACCGATGAGCAGGCGCAGACCGATGTCGCGAATCATGTCGAAGTAGGCATACTTCAGTACGCGCCAGGGACGGTTTCCGCGCTCCACCTGGCACGAACTGGCAACATCGGCCACGGCTTCGTCGTCGCGCACAAAGCGGTTCACCAACAGTCCGCCGCAAATGCCTGTGACGAGTGCCACTGCCGGGCGGATGATGGCGAAGCCCAGCCCCATGAGCGAGAAGGTAGCCAGTATGGAATCAATGCCTGTCTGCGGCGTGGCGATGAGAAACGAGGCAATGGCTCCCTTCGAAGCCTTCTCGTTCTTCAGCCCGATGGCCGTGGGTATGACTCCGCACGAACACAGGGGCAGGGGCACGCCCAGCAGGGCGGCCCAGACGACTGACCATCGGTTGTCCTTCGACAGGTACCGGCGATAGAAATTCTGAGGAACGTAGACGTGCAGAATGCCTGCGATGAGGAATCCCAACAAGAGGTAGGGAGCCATCTCGCAGACCACGTTCAGCAGCGACAGCAGGAAACTGTGCATATCTCCGTCTCCCCTTATCCGAGCATCGCCTCTACGTCCTTCTCAAAGTCCTTCGGCTCTGTGGTGGGCGCATAGCGCTTGATGGTTTCGCCGTCCTTCGAAATCAGGAACTTCGTGAAGTTCCACTTGATGTCGCTGTCCTTCTCCACACTCGTGCTGATGGTCTTGAAGAGGGCCTTTGCGGCCTTGGCCTTCAGTCCGTGATATTCCTCGGTGGGAGCCTGAGTCTTGAGGTATTCGAAGATGGGCTCTGCGGCCGGACCGTTCACGTCGGTCTTCTTCATGATCTGGAAGGTGACGCCGTAGTTCAGTTGGCAGAACTCCTCAATCTGGCCGTCGCTTCCGGGGTCCTGCTCCTTGAACTGGTTGCAGGGGAAACCGATGATGACCAGACCGCGGTCTCTGTATTTCTTGTTCAGTTCCTCCAGTCCGGCAAACTGCGGAGTGAAACCACATTTGCTGGCCGTATTGACAATCAGCAATACCTTTCCCTGGAACTCGGAGAAGTCTATCTCCTTGCCTTTGCTCGTCAGAGCCTTGAAGTCATAAATCTTTGCCATAATAATCTATATTTAGTGAATGGTTATTCTCGTAATCAAAATAGTAAGGGTTATGCCCCCTTACCTTCTGCAAAGTTATGAAGAATAATTCATTCGGCAAACATCGCGTCCGAAACTTTAAGAATAATTAATCAATTATGCCAAATCGGCGCGAACCCCCAGTGGGTCCGCGCCGAAGCATTTATGATGCCTGAAAGGCGAAATTACGAATAGAGTCAGAGGCTGATGTCGTCGCTCCAGATATTGAGGTTCTCATCCTCGGGAGCCAGTACATCCAAATCCGATTCAGCGCCTGTAGTGGAAATCTCCAGCATGAGGCCGTCCTCAAGTTCCATCACTTCAACCTCTGTCTGGGGCATGATATATGTCTTTTTCATAATCTTTCAGTGTTTAGTTAATCATTGAACATTACTTTTGGCAATACACCTGGCCGATTACTTCACAACGACCTTCTTGCCGTTCACTACGTATACGCCACGCTGAGCCTTCTGAACGCGCTGACCGCTGAGGTTGTAGATAGCGCGACCCTCGCCGGCAGCCTGCAGGCTCTGGATAGCGGTCTCTACCTCACCCAGGAAGAATGCCTTCACGCCGCTGGCAACAGTCAGGTAAGCATGGTTGGCACCAGCGGTGGGCTGAGCGCCGTCCTCTACCAGGTAGAAGGCAACGTTGCCACCCTGGTTCTGCAGAACATAGCTGGCTACGGGAGCCTGAGTGTCGGCATATACACCGGTCAGCAGACCTACCGTGTTGGTCAGGGCCGTACCCTGGGCGTCGCCCGTCAGGGTAGCATTCCAGGCACCCTCTACGATGTAGGGTTTGTTGGCCTCCAGAGCGTCAACCTCGGTGAGCGTCAGGGTAGAACCCTCGACAGCGTCGCAGGTGTAAGCCTTCACGCCTTCGGGCAGTTCAGCCACGGCGAAGGGGAACATGACGGTACCCCAACCGGCCTCGGTGGTGTTGACCGTTACAGAGGGCTTCTTAGCCTCCACGAGGAGGAAGCTGATGTTCCTGGCCACTGTGTACACACCAGCGTCCTGAGAACCGATGTAATTGTTGGCAGCCACGTTGAGCAGGTTGTAAACGCCTTCGGTGGCGCTGGGAACAATCTTAACCAGCATGGCCTGTTCGACCTCGGTGGTCGTACGAATCTGGTTGTCGTTGCCACCATAAGGCTTACCGGTGCAGAGGTAGCGTGCAACGCCGTCGGCGTCAATCTGGCTCAGCGTGTAGTTGTTACCCTCAACCTGAGTGAAGGTGAAGGCCTGTGCCAGGTTCGTGTTGGGCTCTTCCTTATACTGGATGTTGTAGAGACCCTGGTCCTTGCGGTCGTTGGCGAGATAGGTCATAGCCTTGTTCTCCTGTGCCCAACCAGCCTCGGTGGCAGTCAGGATAACATTGAACAGCTGACCTTCGGCGGGAGCATTCAGTGTGGTGTTCTTGAATGCCTCTACTGCGGCTTCAACGGCAGCCTTGGCAGCATCGGCCTCGTCGTCGGTAGCCTCAAAGTCGTCACGGACCTCAGCGGCTTCGGAAATGGCGTCGTCCAGGTCTTCCAGGGCAGAAGAAGGAATCTGGAATACCTCGTCACCTACATTGGTGGCATTGTCCCAAACATCCTGTGCATCGTTGATGGCCTTGATGAGGGCCAGTTTGTGCTCGTTTACCTCCTTGGCAGACAGCAGACGGAACTCCGTGATGCTGGCCCACTGGTTTTTAGCGCCAGAGGTGGCAGTAACCTGAAGCGTGATGGTGGATTCGGATGCGACGGTGAAGGGCACATAGCGCCACTCCCAACCGCGGCCGGCGTTGTCGTCGGCGCTGTAGTTGACGTAGGTGCCTTCCTCAGCAAAGTTGGCATCGCCGTTGACATCTACACCACGGCCCTTATCCTGCTTGGGGAATTCAGCTACAGAACCCAGAACTTCGGAACCATTCAGTACAGACATTTCTAATGTAAGATCATTAGAGCTGCGGCCCGTAGCCATCAGGATATACTTACCGGCGGGCAGCACCTTCTCCTGCGTCAGCTTCCAGCTAACAGATGCAGCGCTCCACTGGTCGGGCTCCAGATAGGTGGACTCGGCAGTGCCATTCCAGTGCTGGCCCGTGCTCTCCTTGGTCTTACCCGTCTTTGTCCAGTCGCCGATGTTGGCAGCGTAGGGATAGGCCTTGGGTGTCTGGTTGTAGATGGCTACGTTCTGAGCCTGAGTCTTGGCAATGGCGTCGGCAGCAGAGGTTGCAGCGGCAGCGGCATCCAGACCAACGGCTGTGGCAACATCGTTGATGTTGGCCAGACCTTCGTAGGCAGCCTTGGCAGCCTTGAAGGCAGCAGCGGCCTCGTTCAGCGTGGTGGCAGCAGCCTCATAGTCTTCCTTCGTGGTGGGCTCGGCAGCGTTGATGGCATTCTCCAGGGCGGTCTTCTCATCACCCGTTACGGCAGCATAGTCTTCGTTAGCAAGAGCAGCCTCTGCGGCAGCCTTAGCAGCAGTCCAAGCCTCGTAGTTGGTTTTAACAGCAATAAAGGCGGCAGTTGCATCCTTCAGGGTAGCGGTTGCAGCATTATAACCATCCGTTGTGGTGGGTTCTGCTGCATCGATAGCAGTCTGCAAGTCGGTTCTTTCTTCCCCCGTAACCATTGCATAATTCTCATCTGCGATGGTATTCTTAGCAGCTTCTAATGCAGCATTCCAGTTAGCTTTTGCCTCAACAGCTTTTGCATCATTGACTACATCGCCAGTACCGTAATAGGTCAGCGTAACGTTGTCGATACCCATCCAGTTAGCTGTGGCCTCAGTCTGTTCCAGACCAACTTCCACGGCGTTTGTTGTTACCACAGTCCATACTTCGTAGAAAGTAGGATTGCCAGTAGTCAAATACACTTTGTCCGTATTGGCATACACATATTGAGTGGTATTGGGTTCTGCGGCCAGTGTATTTACGAAAGCGGCAATTTTCAGCTTATAAGTACCATTGGGAATATTGGATATGGCCTGGTACATCTTGTTAACCTTTGCCTCTCCATTCCAGTTCTCAAAGAATCCTTCTGTGAAGTCTCCAGCTTGATTAGTTGCTCGTTTTTGGTTCGAGAACCCACCAGTAGTCGACCAGCCAGAGACATTGGAATCAAACGTACCGTTGACCAGGAAGGGAGCGACAACGGGTGTATTGGGTGTTGCTCCAGCAACCAGCTTGGTGTTACGAGCGATTGCTTTGGCCTGCGCATATGCTTCAGCATCAACACTGCCGGAGAACAACGTCATACCCGAAATGAAGAGGTGGGGCATAGCACCAGAGCCTGAGTTTGCAGCCTTGTATCCCAGAGAAATCTTACCAGAAGTCTCTGCGGCAAGTGTAAACTCAATGAACTCATATACCCAACTATTCACTGGATATGTTGTTCTTGTAGCCAGATGTTCAACAGCACCATCTTCAATAAAACCTATCAAGTTCTTCGAAAATGCAGTTGTTCCACCTTTTGAATTATAAACGCCTAACACCAAAGTATAGGTGCCTGCGGGCAAAGTAACGTTCTGCGTGTACTGGGCTGTACCCAACCATACACCCACCAATCCAAGGATGTTTCCTTCTGAGTTACCATCACTGTCCGTTGCAGGAGCAACATAACCAGGGCCACCAATCCATACGCCTGAGCCAAAAGCTATCAGGCCTCCGGCACGGGCATCACCGTTTGCGGGGATGTCCCAGCTTTCCACAGGCACGAGCTGACTGTATTCGGTGCCATTGGATGCCTTGTCTTTTGCATACGTACAAGTACCAACCGTAATAGGCGTACCTTTTGAGAAATCGGCGTTTGTCAGATACGTGCTGGTCACGTCTGTCTGCGCCCAAGCGCCCACCGTGCTCAATAGCGACACGGCAAGACTAAGAAGTAATTTTCTTTTCATTGATTAATAAAATTGGTTAGTTAATAATGTTGTTTATCTTATTTTCCGTCCCTGTGCCACGCGCACGCATATATATTATATTATAAGGATTCGCGCGCAAGGCCTTTTTTTGCGTCCATATCGACCCAAAGTTACAAAAAACAGTGTTTTTTAACTCGTCTCAATGCGTTAAATAATGTTAAACTTTGCAAGATTGCTAAGTATGGGCCGTAAATCGGTATTGCATTCGACTTTATACTATACAAAGGCACCGCGAAAGTTCAGACTTCGCGGTGCCTTTTTTTGTTTATATACTTACGTATTATTTAGCTTCTTCCTCTTCGATCTTGCGACCCATGACCAGATAGGCAACGGGGGCAGCCACGAACATAGAGGTGAACGTACCGCAGACAACACCCAGAATCATGGCGAATGAGAACGAGATGATGCTGTCGGCGCCCTTGAAGAACAAGCCAATCACGAAGATGACGGCCAGTACGATGAAGGTGCTGACGGAGGTGTTGACGGTACGGTTCAGCGTAGAGTTCAACGACTGGTTGAACAGAAGCTGACGGTCGCGCTTGGGATAGAGACCCAGGTTCTCACGGATACGGTCGAAGACTACCACCTTATCGTTGATGGAGTAACCGATAGCCGTCAGGATGGCGCCGATGAAGGTCTGGTCGATTTCCAGAGAGAAGGGAACCAGGCCCCACAGCATGGCGTAAGCACCCAGGATGACGATGATGTCGACCACCAGAGCCGTGATGGCACCGATAGAGAATGCCCAGTTGCGGAAGCGCAGCAGAATGTAGAGGAAGATGGCGATGAACGACAGGCCTACGGCAATCATGGCACCGTTGGTGATGTCCTCAGCCACCGAAGGACCTACCTTCTGGCTCGAGATGATGGAACCGCCATCGCGCACGTCGCGGTTGATGAAGGTCTCCAGTTCCAGGTCGTTGGCCAGCAGGCCTGCATCCTGCAGGGTGTGGAAGAGTTTCTCCTCCAGTTCGCTGTCCACCTCGAGGCCGTCCTCGTCGATGCGATAGTTGGTGGAGATACGAATGGTCTGACCATCAGTACCGATGGCGATGGCCGATGTGTTGCTCTCGGGGAAGGCCTCGCTCAGCAGACCACGCACCTGTTCGGGCTGTACCTGCTTGTCGAAGGTAACGACGAAGTTGCGGCCACCCGTGAAGTCGATACTCTTGCTGAAGCCACGGCCGAAGACGAAGCCCAGAGAGATGATGACCAGTGCGCCGAAGAGGGCGAAGCTCTTCTTATAGTTCTGCATGAACTTGAAGACGGGCTCCTTGAACGACATGCGGTTGCCCAGGTTGGTCTTGAAGGTCAGGTGCAGCCACTTGTCGCGGTTGTGCATCTCGGTGTAAACGACGCGGGTCAGGAATACGGCGGTGAAGAACGATACGAGGATACCGATAATCAGCGTCGTGGCGAAGCCGCGGATTGGGCCGGTACCGAAGTAGTAGAGGATGATACCGGTGATGATAGAGGTCAGGTTAGAGTCGAAGATGGCGCTGAAGGCGTTGCTGTAACCGGCGGCCAGGGCCTCGCGGACGTGCTTGCCGGCCTTCATCTCTTCCTTCGTACGCTCGTAGATGAGCACGTTGGCGTCGACGGCCATACCCAGTGTCAGCACCATACCGGCGATACCGCTCATGGTCAGGGCTGCCTGGAACGAGGTCAGGATACCTACGGTGAAGAACAGGTTCAGCAGCAGGGCGCAGTTGGCCACCATGCCGGGGATGAAGCCGTACATGGCAATCATGTAGAACATCAGGATGACGAAGGCCAGGATACAGCTGTAGACGCCCATGCGGATAGACTCGGCACCCAGCGTGGGACCTACGATTTCCTCACTGACGATGTGTGCGGGAGCGGGCATCTTACCCGACTGCAGCACGTTGGCCAAGTCCTTGGTCTCCTCGGCGGTGAAGCTGCCGGTGATTTCGGAGCTGCCACCCGTAATCTCGTTCTGCACGGTGGGAGCGCTGTAGACGTTGTCGTCCAGCACGATGGCGATGCAGCGCTTCACGTTCAGCTTCGTGAGCTGAGCCCAGCGGCGAGCACCTTCGATGTTCATCTTCATGTTTACGCAGGGACGGCCGTACTGGTCGAAGGCGTCCGAGGCATCGGTGATGACGTCGCCCTCCAGCGGAGCACGTCCGTCGCGCTCGGTGACGCGGATGGCGTAGAGGTAGTAGTAGTCGGCACCGTCGCCGTCGTTGATACCCTTCACACCCCACTTCAGGCGGAGGTCAGAGGGCAGGGCAGCCTTGGCTTCGGGGGTCTCGAACAGGGCGCTGATGGCCTCCAGGTTACGCTTGTGGGCGATACCTACGACGCAACCCATCGTGGGCTGCACCTGCAGGCGGGCCAACAGGGGGTGCTCCTTCAGGGCCTTCTCCATGTCGGCGGGACTGGCGGCCTCGGCCGTGTTGTCCTTGTTCATGGCAGCGGCCAGGTCGGTCTTCTTCTCGCTCTTTGCGCTGTCGGCTACGGCTGCTTCTTTGTTTTCGGCTACGGCTGTGCTGTCGGCCACGGTCGTGGTGTCAGCCTTTTCGCCGCCCACGTTGGCGGCAGCCAGACGGGTGTCGAGGTCGTAGAGTGTCTGGTAGATTTCTTCTGCATTGTAGGTCTCCCAGAACTCCAGGTTGGCACTACCCTGCAACAGCTTGCGGACACGTTCGGGCTCCTTCACACCAGGCATTTCCACCATGATGCGGCCTTCCTGACCCTCGAGGGCCTGGATGTTGGGCTGAACGACACCGAAGCGGTCGATACGGGTGCGCAGCACGTTGTACGAGTTCTGGATGGCGGCCTTCACCTCCTGGCGCAGCACTTTTTCCACCTGAGCGTCTGTGCTGGTGGTGCTCACCTTGTCGCGCAGCTGCTGAGTGGCGAAGAGTTCGCGCAACTGGCTTTCGGGAGCCAACTGCTTGTACTCGCGGATGAAGAGCGTGATGAAGTCGCCCTGGCCCTTGTTGGCAGCCTTCTGGGCGGTCTCTACGGCCTTGGCGAAGTTGGGGTTGGTGCCTTCCTTGTGATCGCTGAGGGCCTTGACCACGTCGGCCACGCTCACTTCCAAGATCACATTCATGCCTCCCTTCAGGTCCAGACCGAGGCCCAGGCCCATCTCGCGACATTGTTTCAACGTCCAGACGTTCATGTACACTTTCTTGTTCTGTACAGAGTCCAGATAATTCTGTCCTGCCTCTTCACCACTCAGGGCGGCAATCTTCTCTGCCTTGTTCTCGTGGTAGTTGGCAACCCAACTAAAGCTCATGTAGAACAGGCAGATAAGTGCCAGCAGGACTGCAATCAGTTTTACGAATCCTTTGTTTTGCATGTTTTTAATTATTTTGGTTTATTTACTTAATTTTTCACGCAATCATACGCATATACGCGCAAAGAGCGTACAAAGGTACATAAATAAATTAAGAATTAAAAATTAAAAATCAAAAAATATGTCTTAGGCCCTTATTTTTCCTTGCATTTCAGTCTGGCAAGGATGGGATAATGGTCTGATACGGTTATGGATGACACGACTTTGGCATCCAGGCATTCCCAGTGTGCGGAATAGAAAATATTGTCGATGCGGACGGGGAAGAACGTCTCGTTGAAGGACACGCCCACGCCGTTCCCGCCCCTTCGGTATGCGTTCTGCAGGCGTCGGCCGATGTGCTGGTAGACGTACGAGATGGGGGTGTCGTTGAAGTCGCCGCAGAACAGGATGCGGCGCCCCTCGGGCAGACTGTCGATGCGATGGGCCAGATGGTCTATCTGGAGGCCGCGATAATGAGCCGCTGCTGATATCTTGCCCGTCAGGAAGAGGGCTTCGCTCTTCACCTTGTCGCTTTCGGGGTCGGTGAGGGCCTCTCCGTATTCAGCCTTTTCCTCGGCCGACAGCGAATTGCTCTCCAGATGCACGTTGAAGACGCTCACCGTGTCCTCGTCCACCAGTATGTCGGCATAGGTGGCCGTGTTGGTGCTTTTGGATTCCATGGGCAGCGTTTCGCACTTCAGGATGGGGTAGCGCGAGGCGATGATCATCGAGGATGCCGAGTTGCGTTCGATGTGGTAGCCGTGTCGGCGCAGGGGCTCGAACACCGAGTCGTACTTGGCCGACGACAGGGCTTCCTGCAGGCAGGCCACGTCGACCTCGTGCTCCAGCAGGTAGTCGGGCAGGAAGTCCACGCTGTCCAGTGGGCAGTTGGTCAGGTAGTGGCTGTTCCAGGTGAAGACCACCAGGTCGGCCTCTTCGCTGCTCTTGTCGCCCATGTGGATGGGGAAATAGTCGAGGATGTAGCTGCTGCATACGGCCATGCCCAGCAGGGGCACCACCAGCATGCGCGGCTTGTAGACGAGCCAGAAGGGGACGAATAGGAGGTTGAGCAGCAGAATGACGGGAAACAGCAGGCCGATGACCGAAACGCGCGGATGCAGCGAGGGGTCAATCCACGTCGTGCCGCAGCAGGCCCACAGCAGGACCAGCGTGGCAATGTTGGCTCCCAGGAAGACGTTCACCAGGAAGCTTTGCAACAGGGAGGCTGACCGTTTCTTCTTCTGCTCTGCCATCACCTGCCGCTTGCGTCAAAGAGTTTGCGCTTCTCCTCCTCGGTCAGACTGCCATAGCCGTGCGCCTTCACCTTATCCAGTATGCGGTCTATCTCCTGCTGATTGGCGTTCCGACGTTGATTATAGTCCATTTCATCGGAGAATTTCGTATTCTTCTGGTAGTGGAAAGTTCCCGTCTTCGGGGCCCTTTTTTTGTTCCACCAGTCCTTGATGCGCTTCTGCAATCCGCCCGGTCGGCGCCAGTGCAGCAGCAGGAGCAGACCGAACAGCATGCCACCCAGATGGGCCATGTGGGCCACTCCGTCGCCCGAGCGCAACATGGCCGACAGCAGTTCCACCACGGCATATCCCACCACGAAGTATTTGGCCTTGATGGGGACGGGGATGGGGATGATGAACATGCGCTCGTCGGGGAACGTCATGCCGAAGGCCAGCAGGATGCCGTAGATGGCACCCGAGGCTCCCACCGTGTTCCATCCGTTCAGGGCGTCGGCCAACTGGTCGCCGGAGACGGGGGGCAGTTCGGGCAGTATGCTCAGGTAATGGATGTACTGCACCAGTTCCTGCATCAGTCCGGCACCGATGCCACACACCAGGTAGTAGGTGAGGAAGCGCTTGGGGCCCATCACCTGCTCTATGATGCGTCCGAACATCCACAGGGCAAACATGTTGAAGAAAAGGTGCTCGAAGCTGCCGTGCATGAACAGGTAGGTGAAAATCTGGTCGAGCCGGAAGCCGCTGGCCTTGAAGAAGTGCAGGCCGAGCAGCGCGTTCAGGTCGATGCCGTAGCGCAGCAGCACGAAGCTGGCCAGGTACATCAGTATGTTGATGATGAGCAGATTTTTGGTTATTGGTGGCATGTTGAATCCCATATCCTTCTATTTCATTGTTTTCAGGGTGCAAAAATACGCATTTTAAGCGGAACTACAGCACAAAACGGGGCTAATGATGACTTTTTTACAAAAAAATTATAATTTTTCACGTTTTTTCTTTGCTAATAACGTAAGTTTGCCTAAATTTGCTCGCAAAGAGGATTAGAAAAACCTTATTTATTAACTTATTAACCCAAAACTATGAACAAGACAGAACTTATTGCAAAGATTGCTGAAGGCGCTGGCCTGAGCAAAGTTGATGCCAAGAAGGCTCTTGACGCTGCCGTTGAGGCTACCGTAGCAGCCCTGAAGAAGGGTGAGAAAGTACAGGTTCCCGGTATCATCACCCTGGCTGTTGAGAAGCGTGACGCCCGCAAGGGTATCAACCCCGCTACGAAGCAGGCTATCACCATCCCCGCTAAGAAGGTGGTTAAGGTGAAGGTTGGTTCTGAACTGGCTGAGGCTGTTAAGTAATTCTTTACAGGTACAAACCATGCAAGAGGAGGACGACATTGTGGCGCCCTCCTCTTTTTTTCTTTTCGCACAATGAATAATCCCGAACAGCCCGACCTGAAGATGAATATCTGGGGACTGCTGCGCAACGTCGACTTCACCTATCCCAACGGCACGCCCGACGATGTCTACCGCCAGGGAGGCCTCTACAAAGAGATATTTGATGCCTCCGCCCGAAGCATGAATGCCGACAAAATTGCAGACACTTTGCAAGGCACGTGACGAAAAGTTCCGCCATCGCCGATGGATGTACGTTCATCGACGATGAATGTACGGACGCCGCCGATGAACGTACGGACACCGCCGATGGCGGAACTTTTTCCGGCGAGGTCGTAAAGAATAGCTTGCGACTTCGCCGTTTTGTGTTTGGCCATGTCAAAAAAATATTGTATCTTTGCGCCCACTAATAATAATAGATAAAGACAAAAACCGACACAAAACTATGGAGATAACGAACAAGATATGCCAGGCCGTGGTGGCCGGCATCAGGGACCTGTATGGGCAGGAAGTCAGTGCCGAGAGCGTTCAGTTGCAGGAGACGCGCCCCGAATTTGAGGGCAACGTGACGCTCGTCGTCTTCCCCTACCTCAAGATGAGCCACAAGCGCCCCGAGGAAACGGCGCAGCAACTCGGAGAACATCTGCTGCAGACGGTTCCCGAGGTGGTGGCAAAGTTCAATGTGGTGAAGGGTTTCCTCAACCTGGTCATCGCTCCCGCCCAGTGGATTCTGCTCCTGCAGGAGATACGCAACCAGGAGCGCTTCGGCTTCCGTCCCGTCACGGAGGACAGTCCGCTGGTGATGATAGAATACTCCAGCCCCAACACCAACAAACCCCTGCACCTGGGCCACGTGCGCAACAACCTGCTCGGATGGGCCCTGGCACAGGTGATGGAGGCCAATGGCAACCGCGTCGTGAAGACCAACATCGTGAACGACCGCGGCATACACATCTGCAAGTCGATGCTGGCCTGGCTGAAATGGGGCAACGGCGAGACCCCCGAGTCATCGGGCAAGAAGGGCGACCACCTCATCGGCGACTATTACGTGGCCTTCGACAAGCACTACCGCGAGGAGGTGAAGGCCCTGAAGGCACAGTTCGTGGCCGAAGGCATGGCCGACGAAGAGGCCGAGGAGAAGGCCAAGCAGGAGGCTCCGCTCATCCGCGAGGCCCACGAGATGCTGGTGAAGTGGGAGCAGAACGACCCCGAGGTGCGCAGCCTCTGGCGCAGGATGAACGAGTGGGTGTATGCCGGATTCGACCAGACCTACAAGGCGCTGGGCGTCTCGTTCGACAAGATTTACTACGAGAGCGACACCTATCTGGAGGGTAAGGAGAAGGTGGAGGAAGGCCTGCAGAAGGGATTCTTCTATCGCCGCCCGGACGGAAGCGTGTGGGCCGACCTCACGAAGGAGGGCCTGGACGAGAAGCTGCTGCTGCGCTCCGACGGCACCAGCGTGTACATGACGCAGGACATTGGCACGGCCAAACTGCGCTTCCAGGACTATCCCATCGACAAGATGATATACGTCGTGGGCAACGAGCAGAACTACCACTTCCAGGTCTTGAGCATACTGCTGGACAAACTGGGCTTCAAGTGGGGCAAGGATCTCGTGCACTTCTCCTACGGCATGGTGGAACTGCCCAACGGCAAGATGAAGAGCCGCGAGGGCACCGTGGTGGACGCCGACGACCTCATAGAGACCATGATAGAGGATGCCAGCCAGATGAGTGCCGACAAGGTGAACAAACTGGAGGACATCACCCCCGAGGAGGCTCGGGAGATAGCCCGCATCGTGGGCATGGGTGCCCTGAAGTACTTCATACTGAAGGTGGACGCCCGCAAGAATATGCTCTTCAACCCCGAGGAAAGTATCGACTTCAACGGCAATACGGGACCCTTCATCCAGTACACCTATGCCCGCATCCGCAGCATACTGCGCAAGGCCAAGGCACAGGGCATCGAGGTGCCCGCCGAGTTGCCCACGACGGCCGGACTGAGCGACAAGGAGATAAGCCTCATACAGCACCTCAACGACTTTGCCGCCGTGGTGCGCCAGGCAGCCGGTGACTACAATCCCTCGTGCATCGCCAACTACTGCTACGACCTGGTGAAGGAGTACAACCAGTTCTACCACGACTTCAGCGTGTTGAAGGAGGAGGACCGCGACAAGCAGCTGGTGCGCCTGGCCCTGTCGGAGGCTGTCAGCAAAGTGGTGCGTAACGGCCTCTGCCTGCTGGGCATAGAGGTGCCGGAGCGCATGTAAGACCCTCCCCCGGCCCCTCCCGTGGAGGGAGGGGAGTGTATACAGAACGATAAACAGTAAAAGGCAACGATAATATGGCCAAGAGAAATGCGCCGCAGGCGAAGAACGAAACAGCTCCCTCCCAACAGGGGAGGGCAGGGGGAGGGTCTGCACTTGCGGTCGACGCTGCCTGTTCGGGCAACCCCGGACCGATGGAGTACCGCGGAGTGCATCTGCCCTCCGGACGGCAGGTGTTCCACTTCGGCCCCATACAGGGCACCAACAACATCGGCGAGTTCCTGGCCATCGTGCATGCCCTGGCCCTGATGAAGCAGAAGGGCATTCGCATGACCATCTATAGCGACAGCAAGACGGCACAGACCTGGGTGCGCAACCGCAAGGCCAAGACCACGCTGGCCAACACGCCACAGACGGCAGAGGCACTGAACCTGGTGGCACGGGCCGAGAAGTGGCTGCGCGAGAACGGCGTGGACGTGCCCATCGAGAAGTGGGACACCGAACACTGGGGCGAGATACCCGCAGACTTTGGACGAAAATGAAGGGATTCTATCAGATAATGGGCAAGTACTTTGCCCGCTACAAGGGGTACATAGCAGGGACGCTGGGCATGAACGTGCTGGCGGCCATCTTCAACGTGTTCTCCTTCTCCATCATTCTGCCCATATTGCAGATTCTGTTCAAAATCAACGACCGCCACTACGAACTCATCCCTTGGCAACAGGCCGAATGGGGCAACGTCATCGATGTGGCCAAGAATAACGGCTACTACTACAGCCAGGAGATGATAGCCCAGTACGGGCCTGCCACCACGCTGCTCCTGCTGGGAGTGGTGCTCAGCGTGCTGACGCTCTTCAAGACGCTCACCTATTTCGGCGGTTCGGCCATGCTGGCCCCGCTGCGTACGGGCATCGTGCGCGACATACGCAACGCCATCTATCGGAAGATCGTGCGCCTGCCGCTCAGCTTCTTCAGCGAGGAGCGCAAGGGCGACATCATGACGCGCATAACGGCCGACGTCAACGAGGTGGACGCCAGCATCACGTCGTCGCTCGACATGGTCATCAAGAACCCCATCTTCATCGTCGTCTACGTGGGATGGCTGACGGCACTGAGTTGGCAACTGACGCTGTTCACGCTGCTCGTCGTGCCCCTGATGGCCTTTGGCATCGGGCGCATCGGCAAGAAACTGAAGTCGAAGTCGCTGGCCATGCAGGCCAAGCTGTCGGACAGCGTGAGCCAGATAGAGGAGACCCTGGGCGGACTGCGCATCATCAAGGCCTTCATAGCCGAGGAGAAGATGATAGACCGCTTCGAGCGTGTCACCAACGAGTATCGCGACATCTCGTGCCGCGTGGCCATCCGCCAGAGTGCGGCGCACCCCGTCAGCGAGTTCCTGGGTACGGTGATGATAGTCCTGGTGCTGTGGTTCGGCGGCTGGCTCATATTCAACGGCAACAGTCCCATCGACGCCAACCTCTTCATCTACTATCTCATCATTCTCTACACCACGCTCCAGCCCATCAAGGAGCTCTCCAAGGCCGGCTATGCCATACAGAAAGGTCTGGCCTCGATGGAGCGCATCAACCGCATCCTGGACGCCGAGAATACCATCCAAGAAGCAAAAAACGCCCATTCCATCGAAGGTTTGGAGCGCGACATAGTCCTGCGCAACGTCTCGTTCAGCTACACCGAGGGCAACGAGATACTGCACGACATCGACCTCACCGTGCGCAAGGGACAGACCGTGGCCCTGGTGGGCCAGTCGGGCTCGGGCAAGAGCACGCTGGTGGACCTCATACCCCGCTACCACGACGTGAGCAGCGGCTCGATAGAAATCGACGGGCACGATATCCGTTCGCTGCGCATCCACTCCCTGCGCTCGCTCATCGGCAACGTCAACCAGGAGGCCATCCTCTTCAACGACACCGTACGCAACAACATCGCCTTCGGCATGCCCGATGCCACTCAGGCTGAGATAGAACAGGCGGCACGCATCGCCAACGCCCACGACTTCATCATGCAGATGCCCGAGGGCTACGACACCATGGTGGGCGACCGGGGCGGACGACTGTCGGGCGGACAGCGACAGCGCATTTCCATAGCACGCGCCATACTGAAGAATCCCCCCATTCTCATCCTCGACGAGGCCACCTCGGCCCTCGACACCGAGAGCGAACGCCTGGTGCAGGATGCCCTGGAGCGACTGATGTCCACGCGCACCACCATTGCCATCGCCCACCGACTGTCGACCATCAAGAATGCCGACGAGATATGTGTCCTGCATGAGGGGCGGATAGTGGAGCGCGGCACCCACGAGGAGCTGATAGCCCGCAACGGCTACTACAAGCGCCTCCATGATATGCAACAGTTGTAAGTTGAAAGTTAAAAAAGGTTTATGAAGAAGACGATAAAGTATTTATGCTCCCTGCTCCTTCTGCTGATGGTCGTTTTTGCCATCGGCAAGGGACTGTTCGTGTGGTACAACGGCGACATTCAGACCGTGACGTTCAGCCAGTTGCTCGCCATCCTGTGGCACGGGTTGCTGCTCGACCTGCGCACGTCGGCCATCCTCCTGCTGCTGCCAGCCCTGGCGGTTGCGCTGACCCGTAAGGGCTTGCGCTGGATTCTGGCTCCCTATTTCGTCTTGCTGGGCCTCGTCCTGGGGGCCGTCGTCGTGGGCGACGTGGTGATGTACGAGTTCTGGGAGTTCAAGCTCTCCGCCGTCCACCTCAGTTATGCCGCTTCGCCCGAGGGTACCACCAACAGCGTCAGCATGGGCTTTCTGGCCACGCGCGCCCTGCTCATGTTTGGCCTTATGCTGGGTTTTTGCATACCTGCTATCTGCCTCACGCCCAGCCGGATGGAAGGGATCGGTCGCCACTGGGGACTTATCCTCATGGCCATACTCGCCATTCTGCCCATCGGCATCCAGCACTGCTACCACCCAGGGCCGCTCTTCATGGACCACGCGGCCACCAATCCCGTCTATCGCTTCGCGACATCGTTCGGTGACGCCGACCGCTATCGCAACCTCCCTGAGGGCGACTTCGATGTAGCTGCGGCCTATCAGACCTCCGACGCCGTCACCGACTCGCTGCTCACCACCGCCCGACCCAATGTGCTCTTCGTCCAGTTGGAGAGTTTCGGCGGCAAGTTTGTGAAGGAACTCGGCGGACTGCCCGATGTGGCACCCAATCTGTCGCGCCTCATTCCTGAAGGCATCTTCTGGGACCACTACTACAGCAACTCGTTCCGCACCGACCGTGGCACCGTATGTGCCTATTCGGGCTGGATCAGCTACCCCACCGTCAGCCCCATGAAGGAGGTCGGCATGCACGCCGGTCTGTCGTCGCTCTCCGAGAGTTTCCGTCAGGCAGGCTACCAGACGGGCTTCATGTACGCCGGCGCCATGACCAACATGGGCAAGCATCAGTATCTCCTGGACATGAAGTTCGAGAGCCTCATGGACGACACTTACTTCACCCGCGAGGAACTGAACAGCAGCTGGGGAGCCAACGACGGCACTTCGGCCATGAAGATGTACAATACCATCCGCGAAATCCGTCCCGATGCCCAGTGGATGATGGTCTGGCAGACCCTGTCGAGCCACGAACCCTGGGACGTGCCCTACCACAGGCTGACGGACAAGAAACTCAACGCCTTCGCCTACACCGACCAGTGCCTGGGCGACCTCGTTGACAGTCTGCGGACGCTGCCCGTATGGGACAACCTCCTGGTCGTCGTCATTCCCGACCACGGATTCCTCTACGAGCAGACCTACGACACGAGCGAGTTTTTCCACAGTCCCATGCTCTGGCTGGGCGGAGCCGTAAGGCAGCCCCGACGCATGCAGGTGCTCATGAACCAGAGCGACATCGCCGCCACCCTGCTGGCGCAGATGGGACTCCCGCACGACACGTATCCCTGGAGCCGCAACGTACTCAGTCCCGACTACCAGCCCTTTGTCTACTGCAACTATCCTGCCGGCCTCTTCTATAAGGACGCCACCGGCGAGACTCTCTACGACCTCACCGCCCAGATGCCCATCCCCGTGGGCCAGCCCGCCGACTCCCTCCGTCTCGGCAAGGCCCTCTCCATCCTCCGCTCCTCCTACGTCCAAATCCCCCACCCTTAACCTTTTCGCTCGGCTTTGCCGCTTGCGTAGCATTGCGGAGCAAGAACCCTTTAACCTTTTAACCTTTTAACCTTTTAACCCTTTAACCCTTTAACCTTCCCACCTTGTTCTCCCGTCTGCTCTTATCCGTTTTCCGCCTCTTCTCGCGTCTCCCGTTCGGCGTGATCTACGCAATTTCCGATTACGTACTTTTCCCCCTTGTCTACTACGTTGTCCGCTACCGCCGTGGCCTGGTCCGGCGGCAAGTGGCAGATTGTTTCCCCGAAAAGAGCAAGCAGGAGTGCCGGCAGGTGGAGAACCGTTTCTACCACTTCTTTTGCGACTACATACTCGAGACGCTGAAGATGCAGACCATGTCGCAAGCGGAGATGCGACGGCGCGTCGTGTTTACGGGCATGGACGAGATGGTCAGGCAGTTGGAACAGTCGGGCAAGCAATTCGCCTTCTGCTATCTGGGTCACTACGGCAACTGGGAGTGGATGGCATCCTTCCCCCTCTGGTTTGGTGAGCCGTGGGAAGGCGCACAGATTTACCATCCGCTGAAGAACAAAGCGATGGACGACTTCTTCCTCCACATGCGCTCGCAGTTCCGCGGAACGTGCATTCCCATGAAGCAAACCCTCCGCCAGATACTCACCGACCGACGCCAGGGAAAGCACAAAATCATCGGTTTCATCGCAGATCAGGGCCCTAAGTGGGAAGCCGTGCACCACTGGTCGGACTTCCTCAACCACAAGACAGCATTCTTCACGGGCACCGAATACATAGCCCGCCAGGTGGACGCAGCCCTGCTCTACCTGCGCGTCAGCCGACCCCGCCGAGGCTACTACACGGCGAACGTCGAAATCATCACCCTCCAGCCCAAGGAAATGGAGGAGTTTGCTGCCACGGAGCGATACATCAGCCTGCTCGAAGCGCAAATCCGCCAGCAGCCCGAACTGTGGCTCTGGACCCACAACCGTTGGAAACGAAGCTACGAGCAGTGGTTGCAGCTCAACAAGAAATAACACCCCTTACCTCCAATACCGTGAAGAAACTTGGCATCCTATACAGCATCCTGGCCCTCCTTCAATTAATACTTTAAAAACACTACAATACGGTATTTATATCGTAAGAATCGACACTGGAGGACAAATTTTCACGCAAAAGATAAAGATATAATCCCAGAAAATGCTTATATTTGCCCATGATTAGTCAACCTATAAACCATTCGACTATGAAAAAGTATCTGTTTATCCTGCTGGCTGCCATCGCATTCGTGGCATGCAGTGACGAAGAGGAGACGAACATAATCCGACCTGTCAACGCGCCTGCTGATGTCAAGGCTTTTTTCCAATCTGAAATAAGTGAAAGATTTGGAGAAAGCAATACGATATTATCTGACACAAGAATCGTACATTCGCCAGTCGGCGGAGACGTAAGGATGCCTTCACCCGACACTTGTTGCGTCATCAACAGCAGCGCAGAACTGGCAGCCATCTATGCCGGTGAGAAGCAATTGCCTGATATCGATTTCACAAAGTACACTCTCGTCGTCGGGAAAGAGGAAATGCCCCAATCCCCTTTTATACTGGAGGGGATGAGCCTGACAGAAGAAGAAAATCTGCTGGTACTGACTCTAAAAGTCAAGAGCACGGAAAATTGTTTGATGATTCATTACCAGATGCGCTATTGGGCATTATACCCTAAGTTGCCCGATAAGCCGATTGTTGTGAAGGTTATCGGAAGACCTTAGGTCGTCAGGACGTATAGGTGCCGAATTGGAAATATTAGCAACAAATCCGTAAAACAATTAAAATCTCATAATATGAAAATTAAGTATCTTCTCCTACTTTTTGCATTCATACTACAAACAGCCTCGTGGGCCTCAGGCACTTACCCAACCGTGATGAGAAAAAGCTGGGCGCTGCGATACCAAGATGAGAAAGGAAACTACCTCTTCAGAAAGTATAAGATTGAGACGAGCACACCCGACACCACGATTGCAGGAAGGGAATACACGTATGCCGTAACATTCACCCAAGGACTCGACAGATACTATAGCATCCTCACAGAGACCTTTGGCACGGAATACGACACGCTCTACTATAGGCAAGAAGGCGACAAAGTGTATGCCTACGACAAGATAGAAAAAGCCGAGCAACTGCTGCTCGACTACGGCCTAAAGGAAAACGACACATTCACTTCGCCTTGGGGAGAACGCTTCACCGTCGTCGAGACCGGGAGTTTGCAGGGCTACGCGGAGGCTGTGTGTACCTATGGAAACGAGACCCCCAGAATGTTACGCCTACGTTCCGAGGAGAGTAGTTCCGAGGATGTATGGATTGACGGCATGGGCAGTGTGAAGTGGGGCATCTTTC
>ODAJ014774496.1_pt1 | contig 26826 bp, 10 predicted proteins | sample 1539241 | NCBI WGS metagenome assembly ODAJ01 (sample SAMN02144231, study PRJEB22623) | gut metagenome | biome: sheep rumen | host: Ovis aries | place: New Zealand
CAACGTATAACTTTCGCCGCTCTTTGTCAAATCGCTATAAATCGCCGTCGGGTCAGTCAGATTGTCAACTATAATCACTTCGCCGCCGTCCGCTAACGTTTCAGCATTTATTGAAAGTGCCGCGTCTGGTGCCGTCAACATTGGCGTCCAGTTCGCCGCGTCATTAATCTGCGCAAGCGTTATTCCTTCCGAATAGTCGCCGCCCGTCCACAGCTCGCCAGCAGGATTCATCGGAGCAACCGCGCTGACTTTATATGCACCTTCGCCGATTGTGAAAGTATCGCCCATTGTCAGTTCGCTAAATGTTACCGCTTCACTTTCGCCCGAATTGTCAACCGCTATCGTTAAGCCATCGCCGCTTTCGGTCGTGTAAGTTATTTCAGTGCCGCCCGTCGTCGCTACCTTATTGCCATTATCAGCAAGCGTTATCGTTCCTTCAGTCAGCGTCGAAGTCTTGCCGTCCGAATTAATCACAAGTGCAGTCGTCCCGACGTAATCTTTATCATTAACCGTCACGGAACCAATCGGCGCATTAATCTGCGTCGCGAAATTAACTGCTAACTTGTCGCCCGCCGCTATCCGAACTGCACTTATCGAACCTGCCGCGTTGTTGGTGTTAGTCAAAGTTTTTACGCCGTTTGCAGTTGCCAAAGTCGCAAGCTGAACAGTCGGATTAGTCGCGCTGTTGTAAATGTAGGCATTACCGCTGAAATTTGAAATATCAAGAACGCCATTAACGGGCGCAAGCATATTATCCCACGTGCCGCCGCCCAATTCGCTAAGATTAATTGTCGTGCCAGTCAAGTCGCGGCGAATCCTTGAACCATTTCTTAAACCTTGCGCGCTCTGTACATAAGTCGCGCCGCCATAAGTGAAACTCTCCGTATTATCCAAGTCGTTGACTACGGTAAATGCCCCTTCGACCGCCGTCGCCGTAAAGCTTCCATTTGCCCGCGTCAAAGTATTTCCGCTTGAATCCGTCGCAGTTGTATTCGTTCCGTCAAGCGTAATCGTTCCGTCGTAAAGCGTCGAGGTTGTGCCGTCGCTATCAATCAAAAGTTCGGTCGTGCCCGCATAGGTTTTGCCATTAACCGTCACGGAGCCAATCGGGGAATCAACCTGCGTCACAAAGTCGACACTTAAATTATCGCCCGCCGCTATCACGATTTCGCTAATATTTTCGGCGGCAATATCTTCGCCCGCTAAAGTCTTTTTACCCTCTTCAAGCGTCAACGTCGCATATTTCGTCGTCGGAGTGGTCGCGCTGTCGTAAACAATGTTATTGCTATCGAGTCCGGAAATATCCAAGACGCCGTCAACCGGAGCCGTGAAATTATTCCAAGTGGCGTTCTTTAAATCGGGAAGATTTATCGTCGCGCCCGCTAAAATGTCAGCGCAAATAACATTGCCGGTCGTATCGATTAAGCCGGGAATATTCTGTGTGTAAGTCGCGCCGCCATAGGTGAAACTTTCGGCGTTATCAAGGTTAGTCAACGTCGTGAATTTGCCGTCCGCCGCCGTCGCTGTGAAAGTCCCGACTTCCCGCGCCAAAGAATTTCCGCTTGAATCGGTCGCTGAAGGATTAGTTATATCAAGGGTAATCGTGCCGTCGTAAAGCGTTGAGGTTGTGCCGTCGCTATCAATCGCCAGCGCAGTCGTCCCCGCGTAGGTTTTATCATTAACTGTAACCGTGCCGACCGGCGAATTTACTCGCGTCTCGAAAGTCACTATCAATTTATCTTTCGCCGCTATGTCAACACTTTGCATAACCGTTGCGCCGTTGTCGACCGCTTCCAAAGTCTTAACGCCCTTGCTAATCGTGAAAATGCCAAGTTGCGTTATCGGCTCGCTTATGCTGTCGTAAACATGCGCGTCTTTGGTCTCGTTGCTAATATCAAGATTAGTTCCGTCAACTGCGATTATGCGCGTGAATTCTTCGCCGATTGTGAAAGTGTCTTCTACCTGCGTGCGCAGTTGTTGGTTAGTCACGTCGAGCAGACCAATATCAACCATTTTATATTCGGTGGTGTCGTCGACTGTGAAAGTGTCGTCCCTATCAAGCCCGCTAATTTGCGTCGCGCCGTCAACGACACTGATATTCATATCGCCATTAGTCGCCTTGACTGCGTAGCCGTTCGCCGTTACTGGAATATTTATCGGAGCCGTAATCGTGCCCGCGCTAAGATAAATTCCGCTAACGTTGCTAACGTCGCTGACTGAAGGATTGCCGCCGCTCGCCGCGTTGATTGTGAAATTATCGGTTGCCGTCACGCTGAAAGTTGTTGAGCCGTTAGTTGTAATGTCAACGTCGCTTGCCTTAGCTCCCAGAGTTGCCCTGACGCCGTTTAGCGCAATGCTTGTAAGTTTTGCGTCGCTATCGTCTTGCGTTAGGGTGTAAATGTCGCCGCTCTTTGTCAACGTGCCGTATCTAACTGCTTGCGTCGAAGAAGTCATATCAACTACTATGACATTTGAAGCCGTGTTGGAATTCAGAATTAATGCGCCGTCGGTCGCCTGAAGTAGCGTCAACCAATTCTCGCCGGTTAAATCTAAATCGGTCGTCGGAACGGTCGCGGTTGTCGCTACGGTCGTATTAAGCTTAGTTCCATTTTGCAAGCCTATTGGCGTCATGGTGTATTCATTGTTGCCGAATGTGAACTTTTCGCCGGGATTAAGCCCGCTAAGCGTCACAGTTCCTGCCGTTTCGTCAACAGTTACGGTGATTGAACCCGAAGTAGTTTTGATAGTCTCATCGGTTTGCGTGCCGCTATTTGTCCGGCGCGTCGTGACTTCGACATCTTCGCCCAATGTCACTGCACCATTTATCAGCGTTGCTTCGTCGCCATTTGACGCCGCAATTTTTAAATCATTTTGAGCGGTAAAAGATTGGCCGTTAATGTTGTAAGTGCCAACCGCGCTGATATTAACAGTTGTATCAATAGTAGTTGAGAAAGTTTTGACTGCCGCGCCCAATTTAACAGCTGTTAGCGTTGAGGGGTCGCCGTCGGAAGTCGTTTCGAGTTTATAACCGCCTTCGTCAGTGTAACTGACTTTAGCAACTCTAATTGTCGGGTCGCCTCTATCATCATCAGCCAAAATTACTGCCGACCAACCGTCCGTACCCAGTGCACTTGTTAAATCTAAGACGCCGTCAGTGCCCATTTCCACGAAGTCAACAAAATTATTGTCGATAATGTCTGCCGTATTCAGTGCGCCGCCCGCTATTAAATCTTTATAAATTTTGGATGGGGTTCCGCCGTCAGAATCGGTTTGAACGAGCGTTTGATTACCGAGCACTTTATAATATTTGCTATTAAGCGTGAAGGTGTCTCCGCTATTGAGATTGCCAAGCGCAGTTATGGAAGCATTTGTTGCCGTCGCGGTTAGACCGTCGCCGCCAGTAACCTCGTAGCTATTGAGGCTGTCGCTAATGGAATTATAAACCGTACCCGCGCTTAAACTGACTGTGCCCGCATAAAGTGCAGAATCATTATCTGCCGTCTCTACCGTGAAGCCGTTGCCCCTGTAGTTGTTGCCATTTATTTTATAAAGACCATTGCCCGCTGTGATACTCGAATCAAAGTTAGCGGTAAAGCTCAAAATGCTGTCAGTTGAATCGCCCAGTAGAATTGTCGCTATAGAGTTGCCGCCTTCGGAAGTCAAGCTATAGGCGTTGTCGCTAGTTGCATAATTTAGCAAAGCCATTCGCTTTGTTACAGCATTATCAAGGATAACAACGCTACTTGCCGAAACGCCATTTTTAAGATTAAGCGTGCCGTCCTTGTTGAGCGTCATCATAGCCGACCACAGACTATCCGCCGCAGGCAGAACGAAATTTTCAACATTCGACCTTGTCCAGATATAAGAATCATTTTTCGTCAAGCCGACAGTATTCATTTTATAAGTTGTGCCGTCAACTGTGAAATTATCGCCTGTTGTCGGAGTGAAATTCATTTTTACAACGTCGAATTCATTAGCCGTGCCGCCGACTGTATGGTTATTGCCCGTAGTTATCTCTGGAGAATTATTCAGCGCGATTACGCCGGACATTATCGAAGAATTATCAGTGGAAGTTTGTATCACCAATTCAGAATTTTTAGCGGTATAAGGATTGCCATTGACGTTGTAAGTGCCGGTGCCTGAAGTCGTTCTAACGGTCGTGGCAAAGTCTGCAGTCAAAGTGGAGCTATCCGAGCCAAGACTTACTCTGCTAATTTCTGCAATGTTCGCGCCGGCAATTTTGTCGAGAGTAAATTTCTTGCCGTTGACAGTGACTTCAGCATAAATTTTGCTCAAGTCGTAGGAAATAACTGTTCCGTCATCAATCGAACTAGCACCAAGATTTAGGGTGTAATCCCTTTCGAGCAGAACGTAATTATCCCAATTATTACTGTCTAAGATAACCGACGAACTAAGCGCGCCGCCCGTAACCGACGTCGTACAAAGTTGGGGCGTACCGTCTTTGGTGCGGAAAAGATAGTTATCGCTTAGCATAGAGTAGCTATAGCCGCCAATTACGAAAGCATCGCCCTTATCCAGTTCGCCTAAAGTGTAGGAATTAGGCGTTGCCGTGACTTGAATGCCGTCGCCGCTCGTAACTGAAATGCTGTCGCCATTAGTCATAGCGATACTTGCGGACGCGGCAAGCGTAGCAGTTCCTTTATTCAGCGTGGAAGAATCGGTAGTAGTATCAACAGCCAGTTCAGTGACTGCGCTATAAGTTTTATTGTTGATTGTGAAAGTGCCGGTTGTGGGCGTTATAACTTGCCCTTTAAATGCCGCGCTGATACCCGCTCCGCTCGCAAGCGACGCCGCATTTATTACGTAATTATCAATGTTAAGGAGATTGGGCGTAATGGAATAAACTTTATTAATATCGTCGTAAGTTTGGAAAGCGTAAACTTCGGAGACGCTATCGCCAGCATTATCAACGAAAACGCCACTTGCTTTACTTTGCAAAGTAAGCGTTGTAGTGCCACCATTAGCGAACATTGATAAATAATCCGCGCCCATAATAGAATCGCTTGTAATGGAATGGGCTAGAGAATTTTTCACGAAGAGTTTTTCATTATCCTTGACGATACCGACATCTTTATAAACGTACTTGTTTCCGTCGAAAGTGAAGCCTTCGCCGTCGTCCAATTTGCTTAAGGTGAACAATGTATCGCTAAGCCCGATATTAATTGTCGAATTGTCCAGAGCCGCAATCGTATGATTAGAACCTTTAACGGTCGTTGCCTTTGTCAAGTCGGCTAACGTTCCGCTACCTAAGCTGACATTTGCGACATTTCCGAGCGTTGCATTTGAACCCGTCGCGTCAATATAGAATAATGAATCTGTCGAAGACAAAGCATTGACGATAAACGACGCGCCCGCCGCATAAATCGGAACATCTTTATAATACGAAGTCAAGCTCGCGCCGACCTTATCAACCGTAATCAAACTGGGTTTAGTCTTAGCAGAGGCGGCACTCTTTTCATTATTCAAAGTGTAGTTATTTGTACTGTTTTGGGTGATTACGCCGTAAACGCTCGTCAAACTGTCTACGCTGTCAATAAATATCGCTGTATTAGAAATTTTTGAATCAATGACTATCGAGCCGCCGCCAATGGTTTCAGCTTTTGCCCAATTATTATCGTTATTTCCAGTAAGGCTTTCGGCTGACACGCCGCCCGTCACGTTAAGAGCATTTATCCAAAGGTAATTATCTGTGTTCGCGTCGTTGGTCTTAATGAAGCCCGCCGACTTCTTTATAAAGGTATCGTTATTGATTTTGAAATTATCGCCGTCGGAAATATCTTTAATAGTCGCGGCTTTCTCGGAGTTAAGGCTAATGCTTATGCCTTTATCCGTAGTTGAATTTAGTTTAAAACTAAGTGCTTTATTGTCACCAGAGTTGATACTTACAATTTCGTCTGCTGTGTCAAGTCCCGTAATATCGACGCCGCCGGAAATTATGCTTGCCGTCACGGTGCTACTTTCGCCAACTTGGATAACTTGCTCTCCGGCTTTTAGCGTTTGGTTAGTGTCGCTTAAATCCCACGCGCCGCTTATCAAGCTTACGGAAGGTGCGTCAGTTCCCAAACTCTCAGCAGTATAGCTTATCGAGAATCCGCCAGCTGTAGCTTCTTTTAGCGCGGTGAAAGTTGTATTGCCCGCCGTGATTGAAACGTTCAAATAATCATCATCGAGCAAATTAACCTGCATGTAATTGCTAAGTTCAATGCTAGATAAACCTTCAGTAGCGGTCGTGCCGTCTAAGGTAAATTTATCGCCGATTGAATCGCTAGTTAGTTGACCGTAAATTTTCGTCGGGTCGTCTTCGTCGACGATGAACGCGGAAGGCGGAGTAAAATCATCAAGGATACCGGGACTAAGTTTTAATACATCATTGCTTATCGTGCTTGAGTCTAGCCAGTTGCTATCGCTTGTCAGTGAATCAATATCGACTGAACCATCATTTGCAATAGTATCGCCTAACCAATATTTCTTGTCGTCAATGCGTCTGATTGATTTGCTAGAAAGCATTTGATAAGTATAACCGTCGACTTTGAATTTATCTTCTACGCCTTTAGTGATAGTCAATGCGCCGATGCTCGCGCTAGTGCCGCCGACTTTAACCCAAATTCCGTCGGTGCCTTGTATGAAAGAAACACTATGATGCGTCGTAGAATTTGTAGTTAGCTCGATTGTCTGCAAAGAATCGGTTAGCGCGATAGTGCCGCCGGTTTGAGAAATTTTTTCGGCTCCGGCTATACTTGCGAATTTTACGTTGCCTAGCACTTCTCTATCGGCTTTGTTATCGGTTACAGTGAAAGTTTTATTATCAGTGACGCTAAACTCTGCGCCTGAAAACCTCGTTTTAATTTTAGCATTTCGGAAATTGTTCTCTGGGAAGATGAAAGATTCTGCAGCCGACGTAATGCTTATTATAGAATTAGCGGTATTCCAATTTCCATTAGCGGCGAAACTATAACCACCATTAACAGAAGATATAGTGCCGTAAATTGAGGCAAGGTCATTACTTAGGATAAACCACTTATCAATATCATCTTTGGGCGGAACGACAAGGACAGAATTTTTGTCGACAGAAATATAATAATTCCAGTTCTCGGCATTGGTTAAGCCACTGCCGCCGCTATTGCTGAGGAGAACGCCCGAACTAAAATCTTTATTCCAAATTTGATTGTTCTTAAGTAAGGACGTACTGCTTTTTACACTGTAACTCGTGCCGTCTGCTGTGAAAATGTCGTCTTCGTTCAAACCGGTAATGGTGACTGGATCGCTATTATCAGCCTTAAGAGATAAATCGCCGCTTCCTACGGAAACAGTATTAGCGGAAGTTCTGACGGTATTAAAAGAAGAAGAGCCGAGCGAAACCGCGCCGCTTATGAGCGAAGAATTATTTTTTATGGCATTTGCGCCGCCCGCTTGAATAGTAAGCGGAAATTTACTAGCAAGGTAAGTGTCGCCATTTACGCCTATAGTTTGCAAGACGTTTTGCTGCGAACTATTAAGGCTTGTTGTTATCGCGGTATTAAAATCGGTATCGATAGAAACGCTACTTTTTGTACCCAGATAAATTGAGCCGATTGAATCAACTGTACTTTCAACACTGAAATAAGAATTCGTAGAATCATAAGTTAGGTCAGCAATTTTGGTAGTAGGAAGAGTATCATTATCGAGTACGACCGCCGCAACAGTCTGTTTGGAAAGGTCGAGAACTTTATCATCATTTAGGGTGAGAATATCTCTGCTGAAGGCAGTTCCGACGCTGAAGACTTTGTTTTCTAAAGAGGCATTATCGCTAATCTTTTTATTATTTCCATTAAGATAAATGACGCCGACATCAGTATAAGTATAAGTGGCACTGCCAACAGCAAATTTATCGCCCGCTTCTAAGCCGCCGACGCTGATTGAAGCGTTGTTATTGCTAACCCACATTGCGGCGCTATCGCCGCCTAAGCTGACAGCGTAAATATTTTGAATAGAACTTGAAGAGTCAGCCGCTTTTATAGTCTGACCGTTGGCATAAGTTTTTACTGTGCCCGTATCTAAACTAACTATGGTAGCGTTGCCGACTTGCGCATAATCGTCAGTATTGTAAGTTACTGTAAAAGTATCGCTAGCTCCTCCAACGCGCAAAGCGGTATTGCTACCAGCGTTAATGGAGACGGTATTTTTAACGAAATAGGAAGTCAAACTTATAGGCGCGGAAGTTTCATTAATGGTAACGCTCGTTATACTGGAATCTCTCGTCGAATCATCTCTGCTCAAAAGATAGCCATTATTGGTATCCTTATAAAGCTTGCCGTAAATCATGGAATTATCGTTTTGGTCGATAATGTAAGCCGATTCGCCGCCTGACAAATTATTATTTATAGCATCGGAGTTTACAGTGATTGCGCCGCCGGAAATCGTGACGTATTTTAGCCAATTACTTACAGATTTGAGGTCGGCGACTTTGATAGTATTGTTGATAGTTGAAGTCCAGAGGCTATCGGCAGTAATGAGTTTCTTATTATCTGAAGTTACAGAATAAGTTGTTTCGCCGACAGTAAAGACGTCCAAAGAATCAAGCGCGGAAATACTTGCATCGTTGCTATCATATATTATCTTTATGTCGTTGCCGCTAGCATTGGCATATTTAATTTTATAGCCGTCAGGTGTGGAAATAGTTTGATTGGTATTGCCTGTCGCAATGGTGCCAGAAACTAAAGATACTTCGGTATTATCGGAGATAGACGCGCCGGATTTTGAATCGGTTACAACAAAATCGTTACCATTACTGTTACTTGCGACGATAAAATCTGCCTTATTTGTTTTAAGCGAGTTTTCTAGGAAATTATTACTTATGGTGACAGTTTTTTGGTTGCCAATAAAAATTGTGTTTTTGTTAGACCAGTCATCAGTAGCAGTTCCCAGAGTAGACAAAACAAAGCCACCTGTAGTAGAGGAAATGCTTGCGTATTGCTCACTTGGTGCGGTGTCCGAATTAACGACGAAAGTTTTATCACTCGTACTAGAATCTATGCTTAAAGTTCCGCCTTCCGCCGTTACGGTAATTAAATTATACCAACTATCGGAATTATTAATGTCGGAAATCTTCAATGTATTTTGCCCGTCGCCGTCTGCGTCGACCGAAGGCAAAAATTTTCCAGATTTTGTCAAGCCGAGGCTACCCAAAGTATAGTTGGTACTATCGATAACAACGGATTTTCCAGTTCCAAGAACAACGGCGGCATTTGTTCCGCCAGTCAAAGTTATGTTAGCGTCGCCTACTGCATTAACAACTGCGCTAGTATTGTTATCACCAGAAACTGTGACAGTAAGCGCACTATCAGCCGACAATGAGCCGCTAAATAGTGACGCTTCCTTCACACCCGAAAAGCCCGCGATATTATTAGTTTGAATAAATTGATAGGTATCATTACTTGTTGAAAAACTTACCGGCGCAACGCTATTATTAGTGGAAGATTGTATCGTTATATCGGTAAATTTTTTGTCCAAAGTCAGAGTTGCGTTATCACCAGTGACAGCAACGACTGAAAGAGGAAGCGTATCTGTATTTTCTTTTGTCAGTGTGTAAGAACCGTTAGAGCCGGAGAGCTTGCCGTAAGTCCCAGTGTAATTATCATCTATAAGAATTGCCGAATTTTTGAAACCGCTTGTCGTAACAGTCGCCGTGTTGTTTGTTAACGCCAAAATGTTCCGCCAAGTGCCTGAGGTGAGACTTGAAATCGCAACGGAACTATTCGGCAAAGTGTGAACGCCGCCATTATCCCAAAGGTATTCTTTATTGTTTTCATCTTTTTTAACTAAGCCGGCCGACTTCAAAGAATAGTAGTTCCTCCTGAAATAAAGAACATCATCAGTGTCGAAACCGGTTACAGTGACGTTGCCGCTACTACCATCAACATTGAAATTTATGCCGTCGCCGCTGACGACACTATAAGAGCCGTTGGTTTTATTGCTTGAAGTGCTACTGCCGCCAAGACTGAAACCGGTAAGGGAAGCGGTAGCGACAGTTGCTACAGAGTCTTTGTAACCGACATTTGTACTGGCATTAGTTTTAAGGGTTACAGGATTTGTATCTTCGCCAAAACGAATTGTCTGATTTGCGGTCTCTAAGGAGCCACTTATCAAATTTAAATCTGTCGCGCCGACGATTGATTGCGGGGAACTATCTTTGCCGTTTACGATGAAAAAGCCGCCGCTAAGAGTAGGCGTACCATTTACTTTGAAAGCTGTTTTCGAGCTGGCAGCGACGATTAATCTGCTTTGTTTTCCAACAGAAGCTGCAACTGCTGCACTGTTAATAGAAGCTGTGCCGCCCGATATGGAGATTATGTCAGCGTTCCAACTATCAGTTTTTGCATTGTCGATTGTATCCAAGTAATAATTTCTGTCGCTGGTAATACTAAGGTCAGCATATGCCGCTTTTACCAAACTGGTAGTAGTAGTATCTGCAATTATAGCATTTTCTGTATTTTTTGAACTGAGTGATAGAACCCATTTACCATCGCCGTAATCAATTGAGCTTACAGATTCAGCGGCGATTATCTTTCTTCTATTATTATTATTAGTCAAGTCGCTGATTTTGACGGCAACCGGACTATCTGACTTACTCCAAGCACCTGAAACAGTATCAACTACATATGAATAGCCGTCCGCCATTATGTTCAGCGGAGAGTTTTGGCGAGTATATGTTTTGCCATTTACGTTAAAAGATTCGCCAATATCAATGTCTTCGATAATGGCAGTTGATGTTTGATTATTGCCGGAACCGCTGACGGAAATTCCAATGTTGACGCTTCCACTACCTATGGATTCACTGCTGACGATATAGGAATCATTACCATCACTCAATCGAATTTCCGGACTAAGAGAATCAGCAAGGATAGTGCCGCTAATCAAGCTTATACTGCTTGCGCCGCTAATGCTAAAAGTTTCGTTGTCGTCTCTAAGACCGACCTGGAATTCACTAGTAGGATTGTCTAAATTTTTGAAAGCATATTTGGTTACGTTATTTGCGGCGAGACTTATGCTTGTATTGATGAAATTGCCCGATTTAAAATGTACAGGAAGATTATCGGTAATCGCTACGCCGGATAGCGTTTTTTTGTCATTAAGATTAACGTAGTAAGAACCAAGCGATTTAGCCAAAGTGCCATAGTTACCGGAAACGGCAGAGACGGTTTTATTGTTAGTACTTATATCAATGATAGAGCGCGTTTCGTTGCTTTCAAAATTATTTTCACTTGAAATTGATATTACGCCGTTATTGGCAGACATATTGTTGTTGAATTTAGTAGTAGCTAGGTCGTATGCTGTTTCAGAGTCAACGTTAGATTCAAAAATTTGTATATCGTTGCTGACTACTGTGCCTTCATAAGATAACAATACTAAGCTGTTATCATCAGTATTAGTTACGACTTGATAAGTTTTAACTGAATTGGAAGATGATACGGTAGAACGAAAAATATCACCATCATTTAAACCCGTAACGGAAGTGCCGCTTTCCTTGCCGTATACAAGGATTACACCATTGCCAGCGATAAGAGGTTGCCAAGTGGTAGTATTATCATCATCTTTGTTATGTAAAATTAAATTAGTATTAGCTTTTGAAAAATTAGTGATGCGAGCATTACCTATACTATCTGTTATTACAGTAATACTGTTATTAGGAATACTAGGTCGTATTGTTCCTCGTCCAACTTTAAAATCGCTATAATTGTTTGTACCGTTCATGATAGTAGCACCACCGCTACCACTATCAGAAATTAATGTCTGATGATTATTGTCGTAGCTTACGAACTCAATATCATTGCCGCCAGACAATGTAACAGTTTGAGCTTCCTCTACTTTCAAAGTGCCGTTTATTAATTTTACTGCATTAATATCATTAGGGATAATATCTATAGAACCTGATATGGTAACATTATCAACATTGACTGAAGCAAAACCAAAAGTGGCTTTTTCCGCCATTACTGTCAACGGGGAGTCACTGTTTATAAATGGTGATGTTCTATCAAGAATAAGATTTTTGCCAGATGATAGAGAAATGCCACCCCATTTTTCAAGATTAAGAGCGGAAGTGGTATTGCCTGAACTTAAACTATATGTATTATCACTAACAGTCGTGAGAGTGGCGAGAGCACCGGTTCCATTGGAATTAATGCTATCCCAATATGCAATAAGGCTGGGAGTTGAGCTACCACCGCTAAGCGTGATAGGCTTTGTGGCGTCAAGGAAGGTATCAGTATAGCTACTCATTACCGAAGCAGCTGTAATCATGGAAACGGATAAAGCTTCATCAGTTATTCTCTGGTAGCTTGAACCGTTACTTCCCGAAATGCTTAATGGAAGTTTACTACCATCTCTTATCAAACCAAAGTTGGTCATTGAGTAGGTTGCGTTGGAGGTTCCATTAGCGATAACAAAAGATTCGCCAACATCAACATCGCCTATAGTAGCGTCGGTGCCGCTACCGCCGTAATATATGATTACGCCGTCATTATTATTTTTGCTGTCTGCGTAACCTGAAACGGTATAAGAGCTTGTCTTAATTGATTGAGCGTTAATGGCAGTGACTATGGAGCCATCGAGTAAAGATACTTCATTTGTGCCCTTTAAAGCGATTGGGCTATCTTTTCCGCCAGATACCGTAAAGAAGGGATTGTCATTCACGCTATCTACGTGGAAAGTTGTATTGCCCGTTATCAGAGTTGGAGTTTTGTCATTAGCTCCCGCAAAGTTTGGACTAAAAGAAATGCCCTTACTCAAAACGTCATTGGAATTAATTTTAATAGTTGAAAGTGTATTATTTTCCGAACCTGTAACCGATGAAACTCTATATGGAACAGAATTAGTTGATATTAATTTAGCGTAAATCGAAGGCGTACCGCTACTGGTATTCATAGCGTAAACAACTTTGCCTGTATAGCCAACTGTAGAAAAATCGTCTTTATCGTCAATGACGAGCTTTTTGTCATCTACCTCTATGACTTTGTAAAAGTTTGCTGTTGAGCTATCCAGAGATGTATTATTTAAAACTACGCTTGACAACGAATCATTTTTAACAAAACCGTCATAACCGCTAGAAATGGAGTTATAATCGACCAAAAGTCCTGTTTTAGTCATCGAATAGGTTGCAGAATTAGATTCTTCATCATGGACTACAAACAAATCTTTTTCGTCTATCGAGCCGACAGTTGACTTTGCGCTTGAATCTACTGTGACAACTATGCCGCCGTTGCTACCAACTTGACTTTGCATACTATAATGACGTTTTTTGGTATCTGATTCAGTTAAATTAAATACATCGCTTGCAGCAAGACTTAATGCGGCGTCTGTTGCACTTAGGCTATTGCTACTGTCAGCAGAATTAAGACTAACGTTTATAGCGTTTTCGCTTTCTGACGCAATAATTATTGATAAACCGCCAATAGTAAGAGGTATTTCACCATATTCAGTAAGGACGGTTGGAAAAATTTTGTTACTGAAGCGTTGCAAATCGAAAATGAAATCATCCATAATTAGCTCTCCTTTCCTTGAATTTATTCTTCTAAATTAATCGTACGAATTATTGATTTCCTTAATTATATTATAACAGCCGCGCTAGCAAAAGTGCATTAGGATTTAGTTAAAAAAAGGAATTAGGAACAACAACGCAATTCTACATTCCTAATTCCTAATTCCAACTTTGATTGCTACTTCAACATTGCTAGCATGGTACCTGCCGCGACCGCCGTTCCGATAACGCCCGCGACGTTCGGTCCCATAGCGTGCATAAGTAGATAATTGCCTGGTTTAGCTTTCATGCCGACGAGTTGCGAGACACGCGCCGCCATAGGAACAGCCGAGACGCCCGCCGAACCGATAAGCGGATTAATTTCGCCGCCCGTGACTTTGCACATAATCTTTCCGAAAAGTAAGCCGCCAGCCGTGCCGCCCATAAACGCAACGAGACCAAGCCCGATAATCAGCAAAGTATCAGCTTTAAGGAAGGATTCAGCGTTCATAGTCATGCCGGTGCCGGTGCCTAAGAAAATAGTAACGATATTTATAAGTGCATTCTGCGCGGTGTCGCTAAGACGGTCAGTAACGCCCGATTCACGGAAGAGATTACCCAGCATTAAGCAACCGAGAAGTGCCGCAATCGGCGGAAGGAGTAAGCTAATAAAAATCGTCGAGACAATCGGGAAAACGACGCGCTCAAATTTCGTGACTTGGCGAAGCTCCTTCATAACGATTTCGCGTTCAGCCTGTGTCGTCATGAGTTTCATAATCGGCGGCTGAATCATGGGAACGAGCGACATATAAGAATAAGCCGCAACTGCGATAGCTCCGAGCAAATGTGGCGCAAGTTTCGTTGAAAGATAAATTGACGTAGGACCGTCCGCGCCTCCAATGATACCGATAGCCGCCGCCTCATGGACGTTGAAGCCGACAAGCATAGCTCCGCCCAGCGCGACGAAAACGCCAATTTGCGCCGCCGCACCTAAAAGCAAAGTCGTAGGACGCGCAAGGAGCGGGCTAAAGTCAGTCATTGCGCCAATACCTAAAAAGATTAGCGGCGGGAAAATTTCGTAGGTTATGCCGTAATTGATAGCCTTCATAACGTTCATTTCTTCGCCGAAAAAGCCGGTGTTCGGGAAGTTGGCAAGGATACAACCGAAGGCAATCGGACCGAGCAACAAAGGCTCGAATTCTTTAACGAAAGCCATATACAAAAGGACAAGTCCAACAAGAATCATAATGCCGTTGCCCATAGTGAAGGCGGAAAAGCCGCTGTCATTCCAAACTGCTTGGAGCGACACCGAAAAAGCATTCAAAGCTTCCAAAATGAATCACTCCTTTCTATTTGCGCGGAACGTTGTTAAATTTAGCAGCGGCTCGCCACGGGGTGCCCTCGTGGTTGATAATGCGGACTGCCTTGACTTGACCGGCGAAACCGTAAGCGGTAATTGCCGCCGAAATTGCCGCGATAATTTCTGGCGAAACTCCCTGCTCGACGGGTTCGGGCAATGGGGCTGGCGAAGATGACGACTTCACAGCGACGAGCGGTTCTTCCTCTTGAACCTGCGCGGGTTTTTCGGGTTCCTTAGTTGGGTCGACAATGTGAATTAATTTGATAAGAAACATAAGTGCTATCAGAACAATGAAAACGACAGTCATGTTAATCATCATTATGATTAGCGGGTTCGTCGTTACCGGAGAATGTTCCATAGAAAAAATCACCTCGATAAATAATTGCAAAACTGTTAGCATTATAAATGGCTTGCGCGAAAAAATAAAGAACTATTTTGCTTTTTAGGAAGAAAATTCAACTCGACGGCGAAAAATCCTTCCTGTTACTTTTAAAAAGTAACCAAACAGCGGACGCGTTTTGCCGTTTAGAAATTTTAACTTTGTCGCCGCGTTCATACGCTACACTGCGTTTCGCTAGTTTCAAAATTTTTTAGGAGGAGATTTTATGCAGACAATCATTAACGGGCGATTGATATTGCCGAAAAAAATCTACGCGGGTGCTTTGAACTTCGACGAGAAAATAATTTCAATCGGCGAACCTGCAGGCGGCGCGGAAGTTATCGACGCGGAAAATAATTTCGTGTCGGCGGGCTTTATAAATATTCATATACACGGGGCGGCGGGCTTCGACACTATGGACGATGACATTGGCGCGTTGAAAAAATTAGCAGAATTTTTGCCGTCAATGGGCGTGACAAGTTTTCTGCCTACGACAATGACTATGCCGCTTGAAAAAATTTATCGGGCATTGGAGCGCATACGGCTTGGAAGAAACTTTACTAGCGGCGCGAAAATTTTGGGCGCAAATGTCGAAGGACCTTTCATCAGCAAAAAATTTAAGGGCGCACAGGCTGAAGAAAATATTTTGCCCGCTGACTTTGAACTGATAAAAAATTTTTCCGACGCGATTAAAATCATAACCGTTGCGCCGGAGGGAATTGACTTTGATTTTATCGACCGTTGCCGCACAGAAAATATAATCGTTTCAATCGGTCACAGCGCGGCGACTTACGAACAGGCGATAGCGGCGATTGAACGCGGCGCGAATCACATAACGCATCTTTTCAACGCGCAGACCGGATTTCATCACAGGAAGCCGGGCATTGTCGGAGCGGCTCTTGATTCAAGCGCGATTGTCGAATTGATTGCCGATAATGTTCACGTGCACCCCGCCGCGCAGAAAATTGTTGCTAAGATTAAGCCGCGCAACGAAATTATCTTGATAACTGATTCTTTGCGGGCTTGCGGATTGGGCGACGGTGTCAGCGAACTTGGCGGGCAGAAAGTTTTCGTCAAAGGGAACCTTGCCACGCTTGAGGACGGGACGATTGCCGGCAGTGTCGCGACTATGAATAACGTTTTGAAAAATTTCTGCGCTAACACTTCAACCGACATTGTGGCGGGCGTCGAAATGGTAACAAAAAATCCCGCCGTCGAATTGGGCATTTTCGACAAGACGGGCAGTTTAGAAGTCGGCAAGGCGGCGGATATAACTATTTTTGACGACGACTTCAATATCAAGAAAACTTTAGTCAACGGTCAACTGAATTATTCAGTTTAAATTTTGTTTTGATACGAAACTAGCAGAGCGTACGAACGCGGCGACAATGTCCGAACTGCGAAATGCTCAATCGCGTCCACTGTTCTGCTGCTTTTAAAGCGGGCGGGAAAAGAAATTTCTGATTGACTCGGCGGCAGTTTTATTCATACTCGGCACGGCGGCAAGTTCTTCAACCGTAGCCGATTTTATTTTTGCCAACGTCCCGAACTTTTTAAACAACTCCGAACGCCGCTTTGCTCCGATTCCTGCCACGTTATCAAGTTCAGATTTAAGATTGCGTTTGCGCCTAAGTTTTCTATGATAAGTAATGGCGAAGTGGTGCGCTTCGTCGCGAATACGTTGCATAAGTTTAAGGGCTTGCGAATCTTTTGGCAACTCGATTGGAATTGACGAGCCTTCAACGAAAATCAATTCAAATTGCTTGGCTAGACCGACGACCGGCACGCTATGACCTGCGCCGCGAATTATTTCCAATGCGGAACTCAACTGCCCTTGCCCGCCGTCGATAACGATTAAATCTGGCAAATTTTCTGTAGAAGAATAGCGGCGCGTCGTGACTTCGCGCATTGATAAAAAATCATCGGGCTTGCCTTCGGTTGAGCGGATTTTAAAACGGCGATAACTTTTCTTATCGGGCAAGCCATTTTCAAAAACGACCATTGACGCGACAGTTTCCGCGCCTTGTATGTGCGAAATGTCGAAACATTCCATACGACGTGGGAGTTTGGGCAGGTTAAGAAAATTTTTCAGCTCTTCGACCGCGCCGACCGTCTGCGCATTTTTTATTTGACTCCGCGCAGATTCTTCCGCTAAAAATTTTTCCGCGTTCTGAATTGCCATTTCGACAAGCGAACGCTTAACGCCGCGTTTCGGTTCGATTAACTTTGCGCCGAGCCATTCGCTTAAAATTTTCAAGTCGTCGTCGGCTAAAGTCGTAGGCAATAAAATTTCCGCCGCTGAAATTTGCGCCCGCGAATAATATTGCTTGATAAATTCCGTGACGGCTTGCGCGTCGCTTTCGTCCGCCGCCCCGCTTAGTAGAAAACTTTCGCGCCCAGTAACTTTGCCGTCGCGTACGAAAAAAATTTGTGCGCAAGTTTCGCCGTCAAGCCGCGCTAGCCCGATTGCGTCAACGTCGCCCGTATCCGTAACGATTTTTTGTTTCTCCGTGACTTTCCTTATTGCCGACAAAATATCGCGAAGTCTAGCCGCTTGCTCAAAGTTCAGAGCTTCCGCCGCCTCCGTCATCTGGTTAGAAAGTTCGCGTTCAACCTGCGCGGTTCGTCCTTCTAAAAATTTTTCGGCGGCATTGACAAAGCGCATATAATCTTCGCGGGAAATTTTATTTGCGCAGGGCGCGAGGCAACGTTTAATATGAAATTCCAGACACGGACGCTTAGCAAAAGTCCTGCACGTGCGTAGCGGGAAAATTTTCTTCAAAAGCTGAAGAGTTTCCTTGACTGCAAGCCCGCTCGTATAAGGTCCGAAGTAGCGCGAGCCGTCGTGAATCACGCGGCGCGTCAAAACAATTCGCGGGAAATCTTCGGCAGTCAGCTTGAGATAGGGATAACTTTTATCGTCCTTGAGGCTGATATTGTAGCGCGGGCGATATTTCTTAATCAAATTGCATTCGAGAATCAAAGCTTCGACTTCGCTAGCGGTTATAATCGTCTCGAAGTCGGCGACCTTAGCGACCATAGCTTTGACTTTCGCGCCGTGATTTTTATTGAATTGAAAATATTGCCGGACGCGATTTTTGAGAACGACCGCTTTGCCGACGTAAATAATTTTCCCGCGAGAATCTTTCATAAGGTAGACGCCCGGCGAAGCGGGCAACGTTTTCAACTTTTCTTGAATAGTATCCATTCCACATTCCTAATTCCTAATTGCTTTTCGGAGGTTTGGTTATGAAGTTTAGAATTTACACTGACGGTTCGTGCTTAGGCAATCCTGGCGCGGGCGGTTGGGCGGCGGTTATCGTCGACGCGAACGACCAGCGGCAAGAAATTTTCGGCGGCGAAGAGCATACGACAAATAATCGCATGGAGCTGACTGCGGCTATTAAAGCTCTGGAAAAAATTCAAGCGGGCGATAGCGCGGAACTTTTCACGGACAGCAGTTATCTTAAAAATGCGTTCACTAAAGGTTGGCTCACGAATTGGAAACGCAAAGGTTGGACGACCGCGACAGGCAGTCACGTACTGAATAAAGATTTATGGCTTGCGCTTGACGAATTGATTTCAAGTCGCGCCGTGAATTTTAATTGGGTCAAAGGGCACGCAGGAAATTATTTCAATGAGCGTTGCGACGAATTAGCGCATTCGACTGCGGAAAAATTTCAACGCGGCATTTTAAAAAATCCTTCGCCGCCGAAAATCATTCCATACGGTCAGCTTAGCCTATTCGATTGAATTTAGAACAAAGTTATTTGGTTAGTTTCCTGCAAGTCTTTAAGGCAACCATGAATTTTAAGCGCGTTAAGGCAAGTTTTATTAATGCCTGCGCGGTTTCTCAAGTCGTCGATTGAAATAAATTTTCCGTCCTTGCGCGCCTCAACGATATTAGCTGCCGCCGCCGGACTTATGCCTTGAATCGAAGTAAACGACATCAGCAGAGAATTTCCCCGAATGATAAAATCCTCAACTTCCGATTCATAAAGATTTACGGGTTCAAACGTGAAGCCGCGCAGAAAATATTCTTGGACAACTTGATAATCGGCAAGCAAATCGCTTTCCGCGTCGTCGAGTTTGCGCTCGTCCGATAAATTCTCCAACTCTTCCAACTTGCGCTTGATAAAATGCTGACCTTTGATAACGTCATTGGCGTCGAAACCTTCCGTGCGCTTTGAAAAATACGCGGCGTAATAGGCAAGCGGATAATGAACTTTGCAATAAGCAATCCGATAAGCCATCATAACATAGGCGGTGGCGTGCGCACGCGGGAAAAGATATTTTATCTTCTGGCAAGAATCAATGTACCAGTCCTCAACGTTATGCGCTTTTAAATCGTCGACGTCGTCGGGCTTAATACCCTTGCCCTTGCGGACGCTCTCCATAGTCTTGAAAGACTTCAGCGCGTCAACGCCGTGATGAATCAGATACATCATAATATCATCGCGGGCGGAAATGGCGTTTTTGATTGTGCATTGCCCTTGCCGAATTAAATCCTGTGCATTTCCTAGCCAAACGTCAGTTCCGTGCGAAAAGCCCGAAATGCGAACTAAATCGCTGAAACAATCGGGCTTAGTGTCGTCAATCATTTGCCGTGTAAAACCTGTTCGGAATTCCGGCAAGCCGTATGTTCCGGACCTCGTGCCGAGTTGCTGAGACGTTAAGCCCAGCGCACTTGTCGAATTGAATAAACTAAGCGTCGGCTTATCGTCAAGCGGAATAGTTTTCGGGTCGCGGTGAGTTAAATTTTCCAGCATACGAATCATAGTCGGGTCGACGTGCCCCAAAATGTCAAGCTTAACGAGCCGCGAGCTTATTGAGTGGTAATCAAAATGCGTCGTCGTGGTCGTGGCGTCCTTGTTATCGGCGGGATATTGAATCGGCGTAAAGTAATGAATATCCATATCGCGCGGCACAACCATAATTCCGGCGGGGTGCTGACCGGTCGTTTTCTTGACGCCCTTACACTTATTGGCGATTCTGGCGATAAAAGAGGCGTGCTTTTTAAAGTTGCGGTCTTCAAAATATCTTTTCGCAAGTCCGAAAGAAGTTTTCTCGGCAAGGGTTGTTATAGTGCCTGCGCGGTAAACGTTATGCTTGCCGAAAAGAACTTCGGTATATTTATGAGCGGTCGCTTGATATTCGCCCGAAAAGTTTAAATCAATATCGGGAACTTTATCGCCGTCGAAGCCCAGAAAAACTGCAAAGGGTATGTCGTGCCCGTCCTTTATGAGCGGATGACCGCAGACCGGACAAATTTTATTTTTCAAATCGTAGCCGCAACCGACTTCGCCTTTAGTGAAAAATTTGCTGTACTTGCACTTCGGACAGCGATAATGCGGCGGCAAAGGATTAACTTCAGTGATTCCAATTAAAGTCGCGACGAACGACGAACCGACAGAGCCACGCGAGCCGACAAGGTAGCCGTCATCATTAGATTTTTTCACGAGCCGTTGAGCAATCATATATAAACCCGCGAAGCCGTGCCCGATTATAGGTTTAAGTTCCTGTTCAAGACGTGCCTCAACTAATGGCGGCAAATTTTCCCCGTAAAGTTTTCGCGCCTTAGCGTAGGACGTTTCGCGAATTTCTTCTTCTGCGCCATCTACTTGCGGCGAGTAAAGCCCGTCTGGTATTGGCTTTAAAAATTCTACGGAGTCAGCGATTTTATTCGGATTGGTGACGATTGCTTCATAAGCGGTCGCCTCGTCTAGGTAATCGAATTCTGCGAACATTTCTTGCGTCGTGCGCAGGTAAAGTGGCGGTTGTAAATCGGCGTCGGCATAATTTTTATTATGCATAATGACTGCGCGGCAAATCCAATCGTCTTTGTTGAGAAAATGGGCGTCAGTGGTTGCGACAATCAGCTTGCCCAATTTTTTTGCCAACTCGACGACTTTGCGATTGATATTGCGCAAATCTTCATCAGTCGTAATGTTCGGGAAATCTTCGCTACGAATCAGGAAATCATTGTTGCCAATCGGCTGAATTTCTAAGTAGTCATAGAAATTAGCGATGTCCTCAAGTTCGGCGTCGTCTTTGCCCGCGACGATTGCCCGAATTAATTCGCCCGCCTCGCAAGCCGAACCGATTATCAGACCTTCGCGCAATTCGCTAAGCAAAGTTTTAGGAATGCGCGGACGATAATACATGTACTTAATCTGACTGATTGAAACGAGCTTGTAGAGGTTGGCAAGACCGACTTTATTTTTAGCGAGAATGATAACGTGGTTGGCGAATTTCTGCTTGTAATCGTCGCCGACGAGGTAACCTTCCATTCCGTAAATAATTTTAATGTGCTTGCCCTGCTTAGCGAGCTTTTCGGCGGCGAGCGCGGCGTTTGGGAAGGCTTGAATAACTCCGTGGTCAGTGATTGCTACGGCTTTCCAATTCCAATCGGCGGCGGTTTTAATTAGAGTATCGACAGGAATAACGGCGTCCATCGCGCTCATTTTTGTATGAACATGCAATTCGATGCGCTTAACTTCGGCAGTATCTTCGCGGGCGGCAACAACACTTTCGACCGGCTCAACGGAATTGACGAAAATATTAATTTCCTTGATGTAGTCGTCGTACCTAGTGACACCGGAAATTTTGTAAACGTTGCCCGCCTTGAGTTGGTCGGCGAAGGGCTTAGCGTCGGCTTTCTTATCGCTCTTAAAAAATTTCTTACACATAACGCCGTTGGTATCGTCGATAACGCAAAATGTAACAGCGATAGTACCGTTCTTGAATTCGCGCAGGTTGACGCCGAGTTTATCGTCCGCGCTGATTTCGCCTTGAATGATAACGTTTTCGCCTTCCTTAGTGACGTCGATAATTTTGGTGACTTCGCCTGAAATTTTTTTACCGTTAGATTTTTTAGCGGGAAAATTTTTTTGAGGCGGAGCTTTTTTTTCTGGAATAAAATCGTTTAATACTTCGCGCTTAAAGTCGACGTGTGCGCCGTATCGCTTGAGCAGAAATTCCGTAGCGGTCGTGAAAGTTTTTTCGTCGAAATTTTTATCCGTGACAATTCCTATTTGCCAAAGATTTTCTTCCGGCTCGACGAAAATATCTTGCAAAGTGCAACCACTAAAATTTAAATTTGCCTCCTCAAATGCGCTGAAAAAATTTTTCGGATTATCAATTATGAGTTTATACCTAGACAAAGCGTCACCCCCCAAAAAGCAATTAGGAATTAGAAATGTGGAATGAGGAATTAAATCCTCTCCAAAATCATTCCTAATTCCTAATTCAAAATTCCTAATTGATTTTTAAACTGCTGATATTTCTTCTTGAGTCAGAGATTTTAAACCTTTGCTGTTGAGAAGGGATTCAGCCCTTTTTGTGTCGTTGACGCGGAAAATCATATAAGCGCGTTCCTTGCCCGCGAAGGCGTACATATATTCGATGTTGACTTCCGCCGCGCTGAAATTTTGCAGAAGGTTATTCAAGTAGCCGGCTTTGTCCTCAATAGCGTAGGCGAGAACGGGCGTAAGGGTCGCGACGAAATTATTTTCTTTCAAAACGTTGGTAGCCTCGAAAACGTCATTGACCAACATGCGCACAATTCCGAATTCGCTAGTTTCCGCCAGACTCAAGGCGCGAATATTAACATTATTAGCAGCAAGGACTTCAGTTAATTTATTCAAAGTGCCAGCTTTATTTTCAAGGAAAACGGAAACTTGATTGACGCTCATTAAAAATTCGCCTCCTTAAATTTTGCGAGTATCGATAACGCGGACGGCTTTGCCTTCACTGCGTGCGATTGACTTAGGCGCGACCAAAGTAACTTTCGCCTTAATGCCGAGCATAGCTTTTAAGCCGTCTTCTAAAACTTTGCGGCGCGCTTGCACTTCGCCTAAATTATCGGTGAACATATCGGGTGTCATTTCTACTTTGACTTCAAAAGTATCAGTGTTATTGACGCGCCCAACGATAATTTGATAATTAGCCGCGTAGCCGTTATTCATAAGCACAGTTTCAATCTGGCTTGGGAAGACGTTGACGCCGCGAATAATCAACATATCGTCCGAACGTCCTTTAGGCTTAGTCATGCGAACATGAGTTCTGCCGCAAGAACATTTTTCGCGGGTAAGTGTGCAAATGTCGCGGGTGCGATAGCGAATCAGCGGAAAAGCTTTTTTATCAAGCGACGTGAAAACTAATTCACCCTGCGAGCCTTCGGGAAGAACTTCGCCGGTATTTGGGTCAATAATTTCTGCTATAAAGTGGTCTTCCTGAATGTGCATGCCGCGTTGCTCAGAGCATTCAAAAGCGACGCCAGGACCGCTAATTTCGGTCAAGCCATAAATGTCATAAGCTTTAATGCCCAAAGTTTTTTCAATGTCGCGGCGCATTTCTTCAGACCACGCCTCTGCGCCGAATATGCCGGCTTTAAGCGGAATATCTTCGGGCTTGTAACCCATTTCCTTAAGAGTCTCACCGATATAAGCGGCATAACTAGGAGTGCAACAAAGAATTGTTGCTTGCAAGTCCATGATGAACATAATTTGGCGTTCAGTATTGCCGGAACTTGTCGGGACAGTCAAGCAGCCAACTTTATGGGAGCCGCCGTCAAGCCCTGCGCCGCCGGTGAAAAGTCCGTAGCCGTAAGAAACTTGGCAAACGTCCTCATTAGTGCCGCCCGCCGCGCAGATTGCACGAGCGCAACAATCTTCCCAAAGGTCGAGGTCTTCTTGCGTATAAAAAACGATAACGCGCTTGCCGGTCGTGCCCGATGTAGATTGAATTCGCACGCAATCTTTCAGCGGAACTGCCAACAATCCATAAGGATAAGCCGCCTTTAAATCAGCCTTAGACAAAAACGGGAGCTTATGCAAATCCGCCGCCGATTTAATATCGTCGGGCGTGACGCCTTGCTCCTCCATTTTCTTGCGATAATAAGGGACGTTTTCCCACACGTAGCGCACTTGCTTTGGCAACAGCTCATCTTGCAAAGCTCTTATTTTTTCAAGCGGCGCACATTCAATTTCCTCTTGAAAATAATTTCCCATTCAAACAACCTCTTTCAAACAAACTGCTTTCCGAGCGCGAAGGCTCGTTGATTTATATCCAAAAATTTTTGCGGCACATTCGCCTTAAGGGAATTTTGCCACGAAGTTTCCGGAATATCAAAGTAATGCGACAGCCGACCTAAAAGGACAATATTAACAGCCTTAGGGGAGCCGGATTGTTTAGCTAAAGACAAACAGTCCATAGCGTCAATTTTTATTCCCTTAGCGCGAATTTTTTCGACGAGATTTTCCGGATAAGTCGCCGCGCCGGTAATAACGGGCATAGGGTCAATTTGCTGGGTGTTCGTGACGATTTGCCCGCCGATTTTAAGGAAAGGCAATGCCCGCGCAGTTTCGAGCAGTTCAAAGGAAACGATAAAATCTGCTTGTCCTCTGTCGACAATGGGCGAGTAAACTTTATCGCCGAAGCGGACGTAAGTAATGACGGAGCCGCCACGCTGGCTCATACCGTGCACTTCCGAAACTTTCACGTCAAAACCTTCATTAACGAAAAGGTGCCCTAAAATTTTACTAGCGAGCAAAGAGCCTTGCCCGCCGACACCAACAATTATTATGTTCTTAGTTTTCACGGCTCAAGACTCCCTTGCAAAAGCTTTTTTAGGACAAAGTTGGCTACAGACTTCGCAACCGACGCATTGAGTTTGGTCGACGACCGCCTTGCCGTTTTTCATAGAAATGGCAGGACAACCGATTTTCATGCAGGATTTGCAACCAATACATTTATCGCTATCGACATGAAGCGGGGGTTTATGCTTAACGTTTTTAAGCAAGGCGCAAGGACGGCGCGAAATGATAACGCTAGGTTCCTTTGCGGCAAGCTCTTCTTTGATAGCAGTATCGCAAGATTTTAAATCGTAAGGGTCAACGACACGCACGCGATTAATCCCCATAGCGCGGCAGAGTGCTTCCAAATCGACTTTGCCGGCGGGGTCGCCTTTTATGTTTAAACCAGTTGTGGGATTTTGCTGATGACCCGTCATACCGGTAATAGAATTGTCTAGGATAATGACAGTTGAATTGGATTGATTATAAGCGACGTTAGTTAGCCCTGTCATACCGGAATGAATGAAAGTTGAGTCGCCGATAACAGCAACGGTTTTTCCTTCGCTTTTAGTACCTAGAACTTTATTAAAGCCGTGAGTCGCTCCGATACTTGCGCCCATGCACAGCGTCATTTCGATAGTAGAAAGCGGCGGCATAGCTCCTAAAGTGTAACAGCCAATGTCACCAAGAACGGTGCATTTATTTTTTTTGAGGGAATAGAATAAGCCTCTATGCGGACAGCCTGCACACATAACGGGCGGGCGCGCGGGGATATTCTCATCTAATTCAATAGTCGGCGGAGTAGGTTTGCCGAGTTTATCAGCGAGAAGATTAGGAAAGAATTCGCCAATGCACGGAAGATTAATATTAACGCAGTTAATGCCCAAAGCTTTCACGTGGTCAAGGATAAATGGGTCGAGTTCCTCAACGACAACAAGACGATTAACCTTAGCGGCAAATTGGCGGATAAGGTTATCGGGCAGAGGGTGAACGATACCGAGTTTAAGAAAAGAGGCATCAGGGCAAATTTCCTTCAAGTAGAGATAAGCTGAAGAAGAAGTAATAAAGCCAATATCAGTATCGTTGAATTCGAGTTGGTTGAGATTAGAAGATTCCGCGAAGGCGGCTAAATCTTGAATACGCTTTTCAACGAGCGGGTGACGCGCCTTAGCGAAAGCAGGAACCATAACGAATTTTGAAATGTCCTTAGAATAGGGCTTAGAATAGGAAACGCGGTCGCCGGTCGTGACGATAGATTGAGAATGGGCAACGCGAGTATTAAGGCGGATAAGGACAGGAGTATCAAATTGCTCGGAAAGGTCGAAAGCTACAATGGTAAAGTCTAAAATTTCTTGAGAATTTGAAGGCTCAAGCATAGGAACTTTAGCGGCTTTAGCGTAATTGCGGCTATCCTGTTCATTTTGGGAAGAGTGTAAGCCGGGATCGTCAGCGACAAAGATAACTAATCCTGCGTTGACGCCGGTATAACTCATGGTGAAAAGCGGGTCGGCCGCGACGTTTAAGCCGACATGTTTTTGAGCGACGGCGGCTCTGTGACCGGCGAGACTTGCGCCAAAAGCACTTTCGAGGGCAACTTTTTCATTTGGTGCCCACTCGGAATATATGTCGGGCAAAGTGGCGGTAGCTTCAGTAATTTCAGTTGAAGGCGTTCCAGGATAGGAAGAGATGAAGTCGCAACCGGCCTGCCAGAGACCTTGAGCAGCAGCGAGATTGCCCAGAAGTAAACGCTTCAAGATAAGACTTCCTTTCTTAAAATTAAGTAGGAAAAAATTACCATAAAGGAAAATAAAAGTCAATACAACGGGCAATAAATTCCCCCTGATTGCGTTGACTTGTCAAAGCTGTATTACAGAAATAGGAAGGAACTCGACAAGCTTTTATCGGAATGAGGCAGTGTCAAGCAGATTGTGTAAGTAGAAAAAATTAGCGGTCGAATTTATCAAATAGAGCGGCGAGGCGATCGTTCAAAAGCAGTTGA
>ODAJ012190646.1_pt1 | contig 26748 bp, 20 predicted proteins | sample 1539241 | NCBI WGS metagenome assembly ODAJ01 (sample SAMN02144231, study PRJEB22623) | gut metagenome | biome: sheep rumen | host: Ovis aries | place: New Zealand
CGTAATGACCATGTTTTTGATCTGTTCGGTCGTGTAATGGGTACTGCCCTCGACCTTTACGTTGCGGACTTTGTAGCTTTCCACAAAGAAAAATCCGCCGCCGACGAGCAAAAGCGCAATGACAATAATCGCCGCCAGTCTTACTTTCTGCCAGGCATTCAGTTTATCGAGGGGATTTCGGAATTTCCGGAAATTGACTTTCTGAACCTTGGAGTCCTTCTTCACGGGAAATTTCTTTGGAGAAAAACTCTTTGCGGAGCTCTTCTTTTGAAAGAAATTCTTCGTTAAACTCTTTTTCGGAGCACTTTTCTTCAGGGGGCTCTTCTTCACAGAACCCTTTTTAACGGAAATCTTTTTTGAGAGACTCTTTTTCGGGGAACTCTTCTTCATAAAAGTCCTCCCTAATGCCGCTCAATCTGTATGGTACGGCCCACTGCGAGCGCAATTCCGATTTCTGTCAAAAACAGAAGTACCGATGTACCGCCTGCCGAAATAAACGGCAGGGACACACCCGTGTTGGGTACGGAGTTTGTAACAACGGCGATATTTAAAATCACCTGTACCGCGAAATGGCACATGATTCCGATCACAAGAAGTGCATTAAACAAATCCTTGGTGTTTCCGGCTATTACAAACAGACGGTAAATCAGGATTCCGAATAAGAAAATCACGCATGCACCGCCGAAGATACCGAGTTCCTCGCAGATAATGGAGAAAATCATGTCGTTCTGTGCCTCGGAAATATCACCGATTTTAACAATACTTTCACCGAGACCTTTTCCGAAAAGTCCGCCGCTTCCGATGGCGTATAACGCCTGAAGAACCTGGAAGCCTTCGTCTGCGCTGTATCGCTCGGGATTCAGCCACGCAAGAACACGGCCGCCGCGGAAACCGCCGGCGGAATGACCGGTTTTATCCATCAGAACAATGAAACCGATTGCCGCTGCCGCAAGCACTACAAGGCCCGCCCAGATTAACAGAATTTTCTTCTTGTCCTTGGCAATGATGGTAATCATAAGCACCGGGATGATAAAAACAATCAGCGCGGAACTCATGTTATGGCTGACAAAATAAATGAAACCACAGAGAATGACAAGCGGAATCAAAGGCAAAAACAGGCTCTGAAAGGTGGTCATATCCTTCTGCTTCTTGTTCAGAACTCTTGCATAGTAGATAATCATGAAGAGTTTTACCAGCTCAACCGGCTCAAACTGGGGCAGAGGTCCCAATTTGACCCATCTGGTCGCACCGTGGGAAGAAATGTGAATTCCCGGGATTAACAGAAGCGCCATAACGAGAAATGCCGCCACAACATATACCCAGTTCGGAACCAGACGGTAAATTTTCGGCGGAATAAAAATCAAAACCGCCATGACGATGAATCCGATGCCGGCCGCCTGAATCTGTTTGTTTAAAAAGTACATGGAATTGCCGAATCGAAGGTTCGACTGATAGGCACTTGCAGAGTAAATCATGACGAATCCGAAGCAGACAAGCAGCACAACAACAGCCAGCAGGGAAAAATCGAAAAACGGTTTTTTCCCGCGAAACTTTGTCTGATATTTATTTCTGATTCTGTCCAGTGCCCGCAATTTGATTCCTCTTTTACGCTTTTACTCTTTTCTTCTTTCGCTCCGTAAGATTCCGTCTCCGGCTGTCTTACTTACCGGCAGTCGTACTTGACTGCTGTTTTGCCTGCCGATTTGCGTTCTCACGCAGTTATTTTACCGGAAGTGCCCTGACAAAGTCCTTAAACATCTGTCCGCGCACCTCGTAGTTCGGAAACATGCCCCAGCTTGCACACGCGGGTGAAAGCAGTACCGAATCTCCCGGTTCGGCAAGTTCCGCACATTTATTAACGGCCTCTTCCAGAGATTCCGTTTGGTAAATGTTTGTAAATCCGTGCTTTCTTGCGCACTCTTCGATTGCATTTGCAGTCTGTCCGAGAAGCACAAGTGCTTTTACCTTCGTTCCGAAGGACTCGATCCATTCGTCATAGGTACTCTGTTTATCATATCCGCCGCCAATCAAAACAGTGGGCCCTTTCATGGCAAGAACGGCCTTGATTGCCGCATCGGGATTGGTTCCCTTCGAGTCGTTATAGTACTCCACGCCGTTTACGGTTTTCACATACTCAATACGGTGTTCCACGGCTCGGAATTCGCAGACGGACCTGATGATGTTTTTCATCGGCACGCCGAGTGCATCCGCCATCAGAATCGCCGCCATAACATTCTCGACATTATGAAGTCCGAGAAGCTTCATGTCATGAATATTCATGAGATTCTCTTCACGTCCGTCACGCACCAGATATATGCACTCGTCTTTGTAGTAGCATCCGTCTTCCACTTTCCGGGCAGAGGAGAAAAATCTTACCGTGCATTTTCTGCCGCCGTTATTTAAGCCCTCTTCGTTCTTTACGAATTTCCCGCCGAGCTTCTCGCCGAATACGCGAAGCACCTCATCCTCGTAGTTTAATACGCAGACATCTTCCGCGGTCTGATTGCGTGTGATGTCTTCCTTGCACTGAATATAGTTTTCCATCGTATGATGACGGTTTAAATGATCCGGCGTGATGTTTAAAATTGCACTCACATTCGGATGAAAATCATGAATCGTCTCAAGCTGGAAACTGGAAATCTCCGCAACGGTCACATCCGCATCCTGAATATCGGACGCTTCCGAGGTATAAGGAATTCCGATATTTCCGACAATGTGGCATTTACCGATGCGATCGCCCTTCCGCCCGTCGGTCCCGGGAAGGCCAGCTGCGGCTTCTCTTTTTTCGTCAAGCCAGTCGCCTACGATTTTACCCGTCAGAGCCGTCGTCGTGGTCTTTCCGTTGGTGCCCGTAATTGCAATCAGTCTGCCTTTCGCAAGCGTATAGGCAAGTTCAATCTCGCCCGTGATATAAAGGCCGAAATCCCTAAGCTGTTTTGCAAGGCCCGTATCCGTCGGAACGCCGGGACTTAAAACCACAAAATCGAGAGAATATTTTACCGCTTCCGGAAGGTCGCCGATAATGACGTTTGCCCTCTCCTTCTCGGAGGTCTTCTCACGAATATCGTTTACGTTTAAATTCGTATTTGCATCATAAAGAATCGGATTGGCTCCTGCTTTCAAAAGCAGATCGTATGCCGCCACGCCGCTGATTCCGGCACCGATAATCAATGCTGTTTTCCCTTTATACTCCATTTCCGTCTTCCCCTGTACAATTTATATATTTCTGTATATATCCGTGTATTTCCGCATATTTCCTTGAATTATCGTATCTTCCTGCTGTATTTCCGGCTCCTGCCTAAATTGCCAGCAGCGCCAGCGCACAAAGCACGGCCGTTACAATCGTAAACGCACTTACCACCTTTGTTTCGGGATAGCCGCATTTTTCGAAATGATGATGAATGGGCGCCATTTTAAAGATTCTCTTACCCTTCGTAAGTTTAAAATAGCTCACCTGCAACATAACGCTTACCACCTCTGCGAGGTAGATAAAAGCAATAATCGGAATGAAAAGCGGCATCTTCAGCATATAAGCTTCCGCCGCCACAAAACCGCCGAGCGCCAGCGAACCGGTATCGCCCATAAATACTTTGGCGGGATAAGAATTGAAAAGCAGGAAAGCAAGAAGCGCGCCGAGCATTGCCGCTGCGGGGATCTCGGTTCCGCCGCTTTTTATAAGCGAAGCGACCGCAAGAAACAGCGCAATGACGCCGGTTACCTTGCTCGCCAGTCCGTCCAGGCCGTCTGTAAAATTCGCCCCGTTATCGGTTCCGAGAACTACGAAAAACAAAAGTGGAATTGCAAGCCAGGGCATATTGTCAAGCACGATTTCCTTTCCGTCCGTAAACGGAAGAATCATGTTGAAGCTCATCTCTTCGTTAAAATACATATAAGCCGCAAATGCGCCCGTAATCAGAATCTGCAACCCCATCTTCTGCCATGCACGCAGACCCATGGAACGTTTTAAAACGACCTTGATAAAATCATCGGCGAATCCTACCAGTCCGAATCCGACGGTCAGGAAAAGAATCGGCAGGATTTTTGCGGAATCCTTTATAAAGAAAACGGTTCCGAGCGTAAATCCGATCAGAATCAGCACACCGCCCATGGTCGGTGTTCCGTTCTTCTTAAGATGCGATTCCGGGCCCTCGTTACGGATAGTCTGTCCGATTTTTAAACGAAGCAGCAAAGGAATCAGCGCCGGTCCCAAAGCCGCCGATGCGGCAAACGCGATTAACAGGGCTACAATTGCTTTAAACATTACGGAACCTCCGGTTTGGTTTCTTCGAGCATCTGCGGATTCTCCTGCAGTCCTTCGAGATCGGAAGATGCCGGATCCAGAGGATATCCGGTATTCGGATCGAGTTTCTCGCCGTTGTCGGGATCGACTGCGGGCTTGTCGGAAGGAATGACAGGTACGTCTTCCGCGGGTGTGATGCCGTTATCGTCTTCCGGATTCTCTTCCGGACGGTAAATGGCTTCGTTGTAAAGGCCGCGGGCCTTTAAATCTTCGATTTCGGCTTCGGAAAGTTCCTCGGTCATGAAGACGTTCATGTAAGGAAGAACCTCGGTCAAAATATCCTTTACAAGCAGACAGGCCTGTGCGGTACCGCCCTGCTGATCCGGCAGGTTGGGACGGTCGATTACCGCATAAATGATAATCTTCGGATCGTCCGCGGGTGCATATCCCATGAAGGATGTAACGTACTCGGATTTGTTACGCGGGAAGGTCTCTGCGGTACCCGTCTTTCCGCCGATTCTGTAACCTGCGGGACGTGCCTTCTTACCGGTACCGGTTGCTACTACGGCGTTGCAGTAGCTTACAATTTTATCCGAAGTGGACTGGGAAACGGTCTGCTTTAAAATACTCGGCTCGATGTTTCTTACCACCGCTCCGTTGGCATCCAGAATCTGGCTTACCATATGGGGCTGATAGTAATATCCGCCGTTGATTAACGAATTGAATGCCGCAATCATTTCGATCATGGTTACCTGGAAGCCCTGTCCGAACGTGGAAGTTGCAAGTTCGGTCGGTCCCATGGTTTTCTCGGTGAAGACCAGGGTGTTGGTCTTTGCTTCACCGGCTAAGTCAATATTGGTTTTGTATCCGAAATTGTATTTCTGGAAATATTCCAGATAGGTTGCGGAACCCATCTGCTGGCCCATTCTCATCAGCGCCACGTTACAGGACTGCTCAACGGCCTTCTCTACGGAAACCTGTCCGTCACCGTAACGGTTGTGACATTTGATTTTAAATCCGCCGACCTCTAGGCTGCCGCCGCAGAAGTAAACTTCGTCACCGGTCATTTTACCGGAATCAAGTCCCGCCGCTACGGTAAAAGGCTTGGCAACGGAACCGGGCTCATAGGTGGTCTGTACGCAGAAATTCATCCAGCGAAGTGCTCTTGCATAATCGTTTACTTCTTCATCGGTAACGAGTTCCGTCTGAAGCATCGGGCCTTCCTGACCTTCCGCACCTTCCACGGTGCCTTCCGCCGTTCCGCCCTCTCCCTGACCGGTCTGTCCGTCCCGGCCTGCCTGCGCTTCAAGTTTCGCCATTGCCTGTTTGGTCAGTTTTTCCTTGATGGCAGCGAGTTCTTCCGGTGAATAGTAGGAAGAAGCCACACGTTCGGCATTTAAGTCAAAACCGGGATAGCTTGCCATGGCAAGGATGTTTCCGGTATCGCATTCCATCACAATAACGCCGGTATTGTTACTGCCGAGTCCGGGACGCGCATTGTCGCGCATGGATTCGTTCAGTGCGATGATTTTTTCCTCGACAATTGCCTGGATATTGGCATCAATCGTTGTTACCAGCGTATTTCCGTCCACCGCGGGAATGGTGGTTTTCTCCATGTTCAGATCTTCGTTCAAGTATCCGAAACGTCTGCCGTCGGTGCCGTTTAAGATATCGTTGTAATACTGCTCCAGTCCGTAAGAACCGACATTACCGTCGTTTGTAAAACCGATGACGTCCGATGCCAGCGCTCCGTTCGGATAGGTGCGGACATATTCTTCATCAAAGGCCACACCGTAGATTCCGGCCGCCTCGGGGTTCTCGGCGGCTGCTTTTACCATTTCGTTGAATTTTTCAACGCTTTCGTACTCCACGCGCTTTGCGATGAGTTTGTAGGTACTGTTGGGATTTTCACGCATAAAAGCAACGAGCTCGCTCGCGTTGGCCCCGAAACAGGTAGCCAGCGCATCGGCCGTTGCCTGATATAATCCTTCATTTTTCTGAATGGATGCCTTGTAGGCGATATCCTTGGTGGAAAGTTTTACGTTGTAAACCTTTCTGCAGGTTGCGAGTGTGGTACCCTTACTGTCGAGGATGGAGCCTCTCTTGTAGGGAAGAACCACGCTGTCGTATCCGGAGAGCTGAGAGAGGACTTTCTTCTCGTATTCCGCACCGCTCTTATAATTGATATAAGCGATGCGACCCACAAGGGCCAGCATCGCCGCCATAATCAGAAAGACAAAAATAAGAAGGTACTTTTTCATTTCTTTATTAAAAACATTTCCGCCTGTCTCACTCATTTCTTTCCCAACTCTTCAGTTAAAATTCACGGCCGGTCGCACACGGCCAACCTTTATTATACGCCAAATTCTACCGGATGTCAGCGTACTGTCTTACATAATCGTCCATATCGCCGGTATATACCACGATCTGGCCTTCCGCAGCGTAATGCATTCCGAGTTCCTCGGTTGCGATACGCTTCACTTCCGCCGCATCCACAGAATTTACGATACGGTCGTATGTTGCATCGTTGTCTGCCTTTAAGGTTACGTACTGGTTCTCCAGCCTGGATACATTGTTAACGCTCTCTTTTAAGTTCTCCTGTGCGCGAATCATCATGATTGCAGACATTGCAACCGCGATAAATGCGATGGATAAGAACAAAACGTAGGGCAGATTCATGTGTCTTGCCTTCTCCTGGTTCTTGCGAACCGTAGGGTCCATGCGTTCCACGGGCTCCTCCATGCGGAGTCTGTACTCATGATACTGCTCTGCGGTATTTCCGTAATTGTACTGATTTCTTCTTGCCATTTTTATTACCTCGTTATGGGTTTTCTTTCTTTACAAAAACTCTCAGTTTTGCTGATTTTGCTCTCGGGTTCTCTTCCATTTCCTCTTCGGTGGGAAGAATCGGCTTTCTCGTAAGCGCCTCTCCGATTGGTTTTCTTCCGCAGGTGCACACCGGAAAACTCGGCGGACAGATGCAGGGATTCGCTGCTTCCCTGAATTTGTTTTTTACAATTCGGTCTTCCAGGGAATGGAAGGTGATGATTGCAAGCCTTCCGTCCGGCCTTAAGAGCGAAAGCATGTCGTCCAGCGTATCTTTTAAAACATTCAGTTCATCGTTGCATTCAATTCTGAGCGCCTGAAATGTCTGCTTGGAAGGATGTCCCTTGCCGGCTCTCATTTTCGCCGGAATGCTTTCTTTTATGATTTCGTTTAATTCAAATGTCGTTTCGATCGGTTTCTGTGCACGGTGGCGGACGATATGTTTTACGATGTTGCCCGCGAACTGCTCTTCGCCGTATTCTTTGATAACCCTGTAAAGTTCCTGCTCAGAATATCCGTTCACAATATCGTATGCGGTAAGACTCTGCCTTTGATCCATTCTCATATCGAGTCTTGCGTCGCTTCTGTAGGAGAATCCTCTTTCACCCTCATCAAACTGATAGGAGGAGACGCCCAGATCCAGTAAAATTCCGTCAACTTCCGGAATACCAAGGTCGCTTAAGACCTTTTTCATATTCCTGTAGTTATCGCGTACGATTGTGACGATTCCCCGATCGGAGAATGCCTGCAGCCTCTCTCCCGCAGCCTTGATGGCCGCTTCGTCCTGGTCGATTCCGATCAGCTTTCCTTTTTCGGAAAGACGGCTTGCTATTTCAAAGGAATGTCCCCCGCCTCCGAGGGTTCCGTCGGCATAAATCCCGTCTGCCTTGATGTTCAGGCTTTCGATGACTTCATTCAATAAAATGGATTTATGTGCAAACTCCATGTATTCTCCGTTATTTTCGGTACCGGGCCCTGAAGGAGGATCCGGGAGGACCCGGTACCACCCGTTTGCGATTTTATAAAATACTCCGGAATTTTGTTAAATCCCGAGTCCGTCCAGTCTCTCTGCCAGTGCGTTGATGTCCACATCCTCGGAAGCCGCATTGTAAGCTTCTTTCGCCCAGAACTCGATATGGTTGCCCATACCGACCATTACGGTATCTTTCATCACGCCGGCGTATTCTCTTAAATATCCGGGGAGAAGGATTCTTCCCTGGGCATCCATGTCCACTTCGGCGGCACCGCCCAGCATAAATCTCGCGAATTGTCTTCCGTCCCGGTTGGTTAACGGAATCGCGGAGAGTTTCTCCTCGATAATCTCCCATTCGGAAGCAGGATAAAAATAGAGGCACTTATCAATTCCCTTCGCAATTACAAATGTGTTGCCAAGCCCACATCTGAATTTGGTAGGAATAATAAGCCTTCCCTTCGGGTCGATTGTGTGGTTGTATTCCGACATGAACTTCATTTTGGAATAATTATCCTCCACTTTTCTCCATAGTTCATCCACTTTCCGCCATCTACGCTCCATTTTATATGAAGAAGCATAAAAAATCAATACCCTGAGTCAAGAAAAATCGCGAAATATCAAGGCTTTTCGGGCTTTTGTGTGTTAAAAAATTAACAGACTGAAGATAAAAAAAGCCCCGTGCGGTTTTCCCCGCACAGGGCATAATTTTTATCCGACTTTTGTATAACACGGAGCCTGCTTACAATACCGGTCCTCCGTTTCCCTTCGCCGGACCATCGAGTTTGGGAAACAGCTGTTTTTCACAGAATTCCTGAACCTTTCCGGCAATTGTCTTCTTTAAACCTTCATCATTGACAAGTTTCTTCAGATACTCTTCCCGCGTTTTAGCGTCCTCATGGTTTACGTTCGGATACTGAGTCTCAAGATAATTCTTCACGTAATTCGTAACATTTTCTATTTCCGTCTGATCAAACGCCGAATCGATAACATGTGCATAAGCATGAAGTGCTGCTTCGTTCTTCGGATCCGTCAGAGCCTTACTGATCAGGTTCTTCGCCAGATGCTCCGAAGTCTGTATATACTCGGTATTCAGACTATCCTTCAGCCTGTCCAGACATTCGGTGCTCTTATTTACAACCTCATCCCATTTTTCTTTCCAGTTCTTCGGATGATTTGCAATAATTCTCTTAAAATAGAAATCTTCGGCAAGCGCGTCCACTTCTTTGTTAAAATTCTTGGCGCGGATTTTATCATTTAAATCAATAACTTCTTTCACGCTTTCCCCATTTTTCATGAGTTCTTCCGTCTTCACCAGCTGATCTCTGTACTTAACCGAGCAGTAATTCTTTGCATAATCACGGGCAGGTCTCTGTCCGTAAAGAACCTTTAGATTCTTGCGTTCCGCCTCCGTCTTAAGGCCGGTTTTTCTCTCGAAGCGTTCGTTGAGCATCTTCTTAACCGCGACTTCTCTCATGGTCGGATAAATCTCTCTGCCGTCCTTTACGGTTTTGTCATAGTCAAACGGTGGCTCTTGATAACCGGCTTTTACGCCGAACTGCATTTGACCGCAAATCAGTTTAAGATCTGTAAAGGAATTCCGGCCTGCTTTAAATTTTGTGCCCTGCACATGAAACTTGGCGGCATTCTCCTGAACTCCTTTTTTCAACTGGTCAAACACCTTCAGATATGCCTCTGTCAGGTTCGCCATGCCTTCAATCAGACGATACCTTTCTGCCGTTTCGGGAGAAGTATGATCTCTGAAAACAGGTCTGTGTCCTCTTTCATAAGCGGATAATTTGGAATTAAAATCCGCCATGGCCGCTCTGATACCGTCAAGGCTGGCATCCGGGTTCGACAAAGTATTTATGAGCCTTTGATAACTCGCCCCGACCGCAATATAATCTTTGGGTCCTTCATTACCGGCCGGATACCAGTTCGCCTGCGGATCCTTCTGGGTTTCCGAAAGGAAACGGGCATATGTATTAACTTCTCTCGTCAGGTCCGATTTCCATTGTTCCAGGTTTCCGAGCAGGAAGGCCGTCTGCTGACGAGGTTTCATTTCTGCAATCTCTTTTAGCTTCGCATCCGCATCCACCTTATTTTCTTTTTCATATTCCTTCTCGGACTCCCTGATAATCCCCAGGCAGTTCAATGCCTGCTGTACAACCGGAGGATAATCCTCTTTTTCCTTCTTTCCCTCAAATAGCTTCTTAACGGAATCAACCACATTTACCAAAAAGCTTTCTTTTCTGATTTCCGGAACCCTGATTTTATCTCCCAATGCTTCTTCAAGATCTATTCCGCCGTATTTCCTGATAATAAACATCGCTTTCATCGCGTAGAGCTGTTTCTCATCATTCGGATCCCAGCCGAAATCCGAGACATACTGATTCTGAAATTCTTCCCAGTCTGCAATTTTTTCAGACTCGACACGAATATTAAGGATAGAGAGTTTTCTTTTCTGTTCGTCTGTTAAGTTAGCCATATCTTCATCCTCCTATAGCTTTACAACTTCCGACAAATTCATTATAACCCAAGCAGTCCAACACATGTCCAACAAAAAAACGACATTTCCAAAGAAATGCCGTTTTTTAAATCATCCTTTTTCGGTATTACGGGTAAAATTCTTAAACGTTAAACCGGAATAAAATCACATCTCCGTCTTTGACGACGTATTCTTTGCCCTCAAGTCCGACAAGACCTTTTTCCTTGGCCGCGGCAATGGATCCTTCCGAAATCAGCACATCATAGGGAACAACTTCCGCTTTGATGAATCCTCTTTCAAAATCGGTATGAATCTTTCCTGCTGCCTGCGGAGCCTTGGTTCCTTTCTTAATGGTCCATGCACGGCACTCGTCTTCTCCCGCCGTCAGGAAACTGATTAAACCGAGAAGACTGTAGCTTTCGGTTACCAGCTTATCAAGACCGGAGGAGCGAACTCCGAGTTCTTCCAGGTACTCTTTCTTTTCTTCATCGGACAAATCCGCAAGTTCCTGTTCAATCTGTGCGCAGATTACCAGCGCGCCGGATCCTTCCGAAGCGGCAATCTCACGAACCTTCTGTACATATGCATTGGAAGCTCCGTCATCCGCCAGATCATCCTCTGCCACGTTTGCCGCATAAATCGTCGGCTTCGCGGTAAGCAGGTTGTAGGTTTTGAATGCTGCTGCCAGATCCTCGTCTTCGGGAACTTCGAAGGAACGGGCCATTTTACCCTCTTCGAGATGCGCCTTGATGGCTTTTAACATCTCTTCTTCCTTGGCTGCTACCTTATCCATCCTGGCTGCCTTTGCAACCTTTGCATTACGGCGTTCCAAAATCTCTAAGTCGGAGAAAATCAGCTCTAAGTTAATGGTTTCAATATCTCTTGCCGGATCCACGCTTCCTTCCACATGAATGATGTTCTCGTCTTCAAAACATCTTACCACGTGTACGATGGCATCCACCTCACGAATGTTTGCAAGGAACTGGTTTCCGAGTCCTTCTCCCTTGCTTGCACCTTTTACCAGACCCGCAATATCAACAAATTCGATCACCGCCGGCGTTACTTTCTTCGTGTTGTATAGTTCGCCGAGTTTCTCGATTCTCTCATCCGGTACCGCCACGATGCCGACATTCGGATCAATGGTGCAGAACGGATAGTTCGCGGATTCCGCGCCTGCTTTGGTTAATGAATTAAATAATGTGGATTTGCCGACATTGGGCAAGCCTACGATTCCAAGTTTCATTTTTGTTTCTTCTCCTTCTAAAAACCCAGTATTTATGCGGCTTTGCGGGTTTGTGCTTTTTACCGAGTACCACACCGAGTACCACGGTCCATATTTTCGCATAAAGTTTTATACCACTTTTAACGCATCAGCCACTAAATCAATCTCTCTATGCTTTTCTTCCTCTGTAATATGTACATACAGATTCATGGTGATTCCAATGTTTGAATGTCCTAAAATCTTCTGCAGAGTCTTCGGCTTCATGCCCCCTTCGATACATCTCGTCGCAAAAGTGTGACGTAACACATGCATCGAAAATCTGGGAATGCCAATCCGGTCACAATACTTAAACAATCCTGTATCATATGTACTGTTCTTTACCGGTGTGCCGTTTCTGCAAAGAAAAACAAAATCCATCCATTCCATCGGTACTATCTTTAATTTGCTGTTCTTTTCTCTCTGATTCTTCAGGATGCGAATGGCTTCCTCCGTTAACGGAATGGTACGATATCCGGATTTACTCTTCGGCGGTCCGATTCTCCATTCTCCGACTGAATAGCGATATTCCATTGACCTTTCGATTTTAAGCGTTTTCTCTTCAAAATCAATATCCGACCACTTAAGGCCAATCAGCTCTCCCGTACGGAGACCGGTCTGAAGTACGAAACGATACTGGTTTTCGTAGCTGTAACCTACGACTGCCTCCAAAAACTTCCTCTGAACGTCCTTTGTAAGTGCTTCCTTCTTCGCAGAAGGCTTACCCATGTCGCTTTTCACGGACTTTTTGCAAGGATTATTGATGATTACATCGTTTTCCTTGGCAAATTCCAACATATTAAAAAGAGCAATCCGTGCCTGATAAATCGTTGACGTCCTGTAGCCTTCCTCCGCCATTTTCGAAAATACCATCTGGCAATGCAGAGGTTTTACTTCTGTCAAAAGTTTATTTCCGATGACACCCTTGATATTACGTTCATAACGATCCGTATAGTTCCTTACCGTATTCGGTCTTACCGTCTGCTTCTTAATCCCTATCCAATAATCAAACCAGGCATCTACTATCATATCCGCAGGCTGGTCCAAATCACTGTGCTGGTCAATATATGTCGCATCCGCAAGCCATTGTCTTACTTCCTGTAATTTTTTGGACCTCTTCGTTCTGCGTCTTCCGAACTTATCAACAAATCTGGCAAAATAAGTTCCGTTCTGCTGCTGAAGGATCCCTTCTCCTAGCTCCTTTCCCTTGAGATCTTTTCCCATTTTTCGGCTCCTTTCTAAGTTAAAGAAGCCCCAAATCAGCAGATATAATTATATACTAATCAGGGCTTCTTTGCAATGTAGTTTCATTTTTAAAAAACCGGAAAACCGCCTATTTTATCGTGTTTTTCATGGTTACAATTCAATGTTGTCCGAAATGAACTGCTCAAACTCTTTCCGCTTCACCAGCTTTTTCTTTCCTACATACAGAACAAATGGACATCTTGGGGAGCGAAGCAGGCTTTCAAGCTTGTTTATTCCGATATTGGAGTATTCCGCTGCCTCCCTGATTGTAAGTGTTACCTTCTCCTGGATTGGCACCGTCTGGATTTTCGCCTGTTCCTTCGCATAAATACCGGATTCCTTGTATTCCTTATTCGTTATAAGATTCATCCTGCTCTCCCTCCTCTTCCTGGGTCATATGTTCTAAGAATCTTAGAACTCAGTTCAAAACTCCCTAAAATCTCGCCATCAATCTCTTCCAAAATAATTTTGAGCCTCTTTCGAACGGTGTCTTCATGAATTTCAAATTTATCACCAATGACGCTTAAAGTCTTCTTCTCTATATAACGAAGTCGGAGCAACTCACCATCCGTTTCATCAAGATTATCTACTATTAAGGAAAGAAGTTCATAATCGCTCTTCAGGACGCTGACAGTCTTAATATCAGCCTCATATTTTGATGCATTCTCAATTCCATTTAAAACAGACCTATTAATCTCCCCTGTCAGAAATGCCTCATCAAGTGTCAGATTAGAAATCGCTTCTTCCTCGGTAGGATTGCTCTTTTTTGACGTTTGAACCCTCACTCCGATCTCTCCGCGCCGTTGTCCTCTTAAATACTCCTGCTCATTCTTGATATCGTTCCGTATTTTAATCTGAAAGAAATCGATTTTTCTGGGAACTGCAGAATAATTCTTAAGAAGAATATCCAGTTTTTTCTTTGGATCGGCATTCCTATAAATATGTAAAAAATCATTTTCAATAGGCATTTTAAGTCCTCGCTTTCTTTTATTTCCGGGTTTATTGATGTACTGCAAACTGGGTGATGATACTGTTAAGCACCTTCAAATCTTCTCCTTCTAAGCTTGGCGCCAACCGCTTAAGTAGATTGAATTGTTCAGGAGCAAGGTATTTACGATCCATATGGAACCAAGGAGCGACCTCAATTCCACCATCGTAGCGGCCCTGCTTCATCTCAATAGGGTAAGAACACGAAAGAATAACGATGTCATTACGAATAGTTCTCTCTGACACGCCAAATTCATTGGCCAAATTAGACGCTTTATCTCTACGCCGCAGTAATAACGTATTAAGAATTGCTTCACGTCTTTCGTTAGCTGACATGTGTTCTCACCCCCTTTCCCTGTTTGTGATTAGTAATTTATGGGTTAATCCGGAATGCTTTTTTCCGGTTTAAAAATTTTTTTATATTTCTTGTTATTTTGAAATGCAAATAAAAAAGCCCCTTGGTTCTGATACGCAGAACAAAAAAGTCGTATGACTTTCTTTTTAGTCCTGCGTCTCAGCGCCACGAAGGGACTCTCACGCGAGCTACTTAATCAAATAAACTATGCTGTTTTAAGAATTACTGTTACATATTGAAGTTTTCCTTTGGTCGCCTTGGGGCATTTATGCCTCTGATGAATAATTCCCTTCCCAACCAAATCATCTGAACAAACCTCTCCTAGAATGCATCGCTGCCCACACTGCTTACCGTATGGACATTTTATTTCCTGACATTTTATTGGTACGAATTCCATAATTTCAGTCTCCCTTCTTCTGCTCTTATTGAAAAATAATTATAATTTGTTTATAGTAAATAGTGTTATATGTTAAAATTATGATTTTTAATAGGAGCGTTTATAAATATGAATATAAGTATATTTACCCAACGACTTCAAGAATGTAGAAAACGAAAATATTCGAGTCAACAAGCTTTTGCCGATGCATATATGAAACGCTTTGGTATGATTCGCCAAGGAAAAAAACAAACTGATAACAATATGTTTGGAACAATTCAGTCTTGGGAACAAGGAAAATCTACCCCCACTGCTGATGTTCTCGCTAACATTTGCGAATTACTTGATTGTGATGCTGATTATCTTCTTGGCCGAATCAATCAGCGGACTCACGATATAACTGATTCCTATAAATATACCGGTCTATCTCCCGCTGCATTAGAACAATTACACGAATATAAAATAAACCTTACAAACGAGCCTGATTGGGAAGAGATATCCAACCTACAAGAAAACTGGACTTCTCACAAATACTACAGAGCTTTTGCCCTGTACCTTATCGATGAATTACTTACCGGTAGTGCTACTCACAAGCTTTCAGTTGGAATATTGGACCTCCTGCTTGTAATGATTTATGAAAAAGGCATTGGTGTGCGAAAAGAAGACTATGATGATGACGTCGAAGACGAGTACAGCTTAACGGATGAAGAAAAGGAACAATTAGCTGCACAAAACCGAGAGGAAATCGACCTAATTACTTACCGCATCACCAATAATATTCGCGATATCCTTTACGAAAATGCCATCAACGGAAAGCTTCCCGATGCACTTAAAATAGCAATTTCAAACAATTGTTATCATTTTTCAGTTAACGAATAACCCCTTCAAGAAAAAAACAAATTAGCCTTTACCTAAAAACAAAAACCGGAACTGCATCGGTTCCTTTCGGATACCAACCAGCTCCGGTCTAAATCTCATGTATTAACAAGGATTTGCTCGTCCAAGCATTTATTATTCAATTATATCCGTCTTACCTATAAGAGCACCTCTTGGATGTTTCAATAAAGGAAAGATTATTTGGAAAGATCTTTATTGGTTTCCCCATATACCTTAAAGAGCAAAGAATTCATTGTAATGCGCCCTTCTTTTCCTTTGTTTCTAGCTATTAGTTCAACTTCTCCATCAGGTCTTACTTCCGCAGTACAAAACAAAAGATTACCTGAATCAGTTCTAATCTGTTTTTCGTTATCGCGTTTCATTCTCTCCCTCCTTCCCTTTAAAACGGCAAATTACTGACAGTTCTATAATTGTCTATTATTTTGCGTGTTGCTTTGTTAATATGTACGCTCGCCGCATCATTCTCGGCCATTTGGTACAGTCTATTTATAGTTATCCTCAAGCCTTCCGCTGACTTCAAAGTGTTGCACACAGGATTGACTGTATTCGCTGAATCTGTAACATAAACTTCAAAAAACTTCTTATCCGGAATATATTCATCTTCTATTTCCGAGCAACAATTAACAATAAAAATCTTGCCTTCACCTAACAAACTGGCAGAATAGCAGCTTCTGACTTTAACTTTAGATTCCGGATAAAACTGAGAAATATATTTTTTTATCGAAGACACCGAATCTGGTGTTGATGCATGTACATCAAGTGTCAGCAATGGATGTTCAGGTACAATATCTTCAAAAGAATCATAACTACGGCGTAAAATATCATCACGTTCTTTTTCCCAATGGATATTATGTTCATCCGTGTCTTTTATTAAATCATGAAGGAATTCATTGACATATTTTTCATCCTTGGACAGTTCTTCCGGCTGACTATATATTAGTTCGTCTATAGTTACACCAAGCAGTTTTGCTGCAGTAACCAAAAACATTATTCCAGGCTCTGCATCATTATCCGGTTTTTCAAGACGAGACATATAGCCAATTCGTACACCCGCCTCGCTTTCGATTTGTCCAAGTTTTATATTTTTCTCCCGCATTAATTTGCGGATGTTCTGAAAGCATTTATACTTATCAAAATACCCTTTTTTTGAAATACTGTCCTCAAGCAAACTCTTCAGGACACACAATTTTAATTGTTCATCTTTGTAATAATTAATATGCTCCTTCGCCACACCCAACTGTCTTTCATACTCTTCCTTATTTTTTTTAGAGATTTTCTCCGCCTTAAGCAGATCTTCCAACTCCTTAATTCGCTTTTCTTCGTAATCGGAATTAGATTTACTTAAATCAAGCCTCTCTTCAAAATAAATAATTAATTGCCTAAATCGATCTATAACATGCTTTCGCGAAGATGGCTTATCATCCATTTCATCCAAAAGACCCCTAATCTCTTTTTCGTATTCAACCAATTCTTTCATCTCACATTCATCTCCCATGAACAAAAAAATATCTACAAGTAAACAATATGCCAATTTCTAATTTTTGTCAAGTCTAAATCATAATTTGATAGTTTTTGATAGTTTTTTAAAGTTTGTTATAATTTTTGATAGTTTTTTAAAGTTTGTTATAATTTTTGATAGTTTTTTGCAGTTTTTTGCAGTTTCTTGTATTTTTTTACAGTTTTTTGCAGTTCCTTACAGCTTTTCATACTTTTCTTTATTAAAAAAGCCCGGTTCTACCGGGCTATAAATTTCATTATGTATACCCAATAGGCTCTACAGAATGAAATTCTTAATATGCTAATAATTCCACCTTATTTAATTAACCCATGTTTCCTTAATCTGGCAAAAATGGCGCCTTTTGTGCGGTCATGAGCTTTTGCTATATCAGCAATTTGCATCCCTGATGCGTATTCGCGGTCTAATTGCTCGTCCTCTTCTTCCGACCAGGCTGCTCCCGCGCCATCTGGCCGGTTCATTTTCCGATTATATTCTACTCTATCCGGCTCAATAGCAGTCTGTTCAAGAGTTCCTTCCTCTGTCCCAATCTTCGTGTACTCCGGAACCCGCATCAAAAATTCAACAATTTCCCTTTGAACGACCTCCGGATACATAATCACCGTATACGGATATCCTTTTGCACTGGACTTATCCACGGTTTTTATTCCCTTGCTAATGCCTAACTCCGTTGGCATTTTTGACGTTATTCCCTCAATTGTCTTTTCCTCAACATAGCCTTTTTCAACGAGAAATTCCCACACCTGCTTAAAACGGGCCTTCTTCATATTCTTATAAGAAGAAATCCGGTTAAATTCATCCCTAAGTTCTTTTCCGCTGTAAAAGTCCTTATATGCAAACTTCGATGCATCTTCCGCGGAAAGATGATATTCTTCCTTAAGTTTTGATTTTCTCTTTTCCGCCTGCTTTTCCTCATACTCCGCCAAAGCACTTCCATATCTTTCTTCAAACTCAGCCTGGTCTTCTTCCAGAAGACTCTTTAATTTCTTCAGTTTTCCTTCAGAAATTGACTCGGAATAATGCAATCCTTCATAGGTAGAATGCAAAACCGGATAATTCCCCTTCGTTTGCAAAATAAAGTGTTCTGAAATCATCCATTCAATGACTGTCTTAACATCATCGGCAGAAAGAGACCGAAGAACTCCATATTCCGGTACCCTATTCAGCTTATTGTCAATTATTCTTTTATTCTCTGAGCCACGCAGAACATCACACAGAATCGATATTCCGTAAAAATGAATACAGCTCACATTCTGCAGTGCTTTTACAACAGAAAAAATCACGTCATTTAGGTCTGAATTCCGATAAAGCACCGGCCTAACATCCGCCCTGATTACATCGACATAGTCATCCCGGTTTACTTTCCATGCCTCCTGAGCATCGGAAACCTTATTCGTTTCCTTGTTTCCATTTTCTCTGTCGGAACCACTATTTTGAGCAGATAATTCATAAAAACTCTGTTTTATATCTGCATCCGGTCTTTTCAGCACACGTGCTTTACCAGTGATTACTGCATTTTCGGTTACTACCGGTTCCTCAGCTTTAGAGGAATCCTTAACCTTGGGTTCCTCATACTTGTAACCCATCTGCGCATAATAAGCCTGCCGGCTAAGCATCCTACTGCATCCGGTTCCGTTTGTCTTATAATTTGTACATCCAAGAAAGAAATCCGCATCTCTGCCCTTTTTAACGACCAGATATCCGTCACGGCATTTATCACATTTCTGGATTGCGAGTTTGCCGGCGCGGTAATCATTTGTCATAAATCCGCAGATTTCGGGTTCATTTGTACATATATAAAGCCGTAAACCATAGGATTTCTTATATTTTAACTGCATCGGATAACCGCAAAGCGGACAAGGCTTCTTGGCAATGCTGATTGGCTCCTCTTCGTTCCATTCGCCCAAAAGCTTCACATTCTTATATGTATGTTTCAATTCAAGAAGGAATTCTGACGGATTCTTTTCCGGCGCAATAAAGAATACCCGGTTCTTTGTTCTGGTCATCGCAACATAAAAGAGTCTTCTTTCCTCTGCAAAATCAATGGAATGATCGCCTTTTATTACAAAGGAAAGTACCGGATCGTCTTCTACCTTAGAAGGGAATCCATAAGTCTCATTTTTCCCGTTTATAACGATAACATCATCGTATCCCAGGCCTTTAGATGAATGTGCTGTCATAAAAGTAATATTCAGTCTGGGATACTTTACGCTCTTTATCTTATTTGTCCGGTTGATATATTCAAAAAGACCTGTTCTCTCAAGCTGATCACCGTCAAACCCGTATCTTCCAAGCAACAGTATCGAGCCTGGCTCTTTCCCTTCCTCACGCTTATAATTTAACAAATCCTCAAGCACTTGCTCTATTGCTCGCGCCATCTCATAATTGCTTCCGCTCTTCCGGCCGCCCTTAGGATTTTTCCTGTCACTGTCATATGTATAAATCAGAACCGGATCTTCAATATGCTTATTTGACAATAACTGTTTGCTAATCTGCTCTTTATTCTGTTGAATAAAGTTTCCGGCAATATCAATAACCTCCTGAGAATTCCGATAGGTCCGAACAATCTTAAGCATCTTTGCATAACCCATCTTCTCCTCAAACTTCGTAAACAGTGTAATATCTGAGCCGCTAAATGCATAAATGGACTGCCAGTCATCACCAACGGCGATGATTTTCGCATCCGTAACCTCGGATAATTCTTTCGTCAAGTCAAAGCGCTGTCTGGAAATATCCTGATACTCGTCCACAATAATATATTTGAAATCCAGTTTCTTCTTCATTTCCTTCACTTCACGAAGAAGCCTTGCGGATTCATTAATCATATCTTCAAAATCAACTGCTTTATTCTCTTTCAGCCAGCGTTCATACTCCAGATAGCAGTCATTACATATACTTAAGAACAGACGGCTACGGACATTCTGAGTAGAATGATACATCCGGTTAAAATCATCCGCCTGATATGCATTTACCTTGAAATTAGAAATAAAACGGCAGATTAAATTGATGAGTTTCCGGATATAACGGTTTTCCTCACCTGCAACAAGCATCTCCATTACTTCTTTATTGGAACGGGGTTTTAATTCGAACCCATTGTTTTCAAGGTTCTCTTTAAGATGTTCAAGTAACGGTCTTCCGTCCTTATAACCGGAAAATGTATAAATAAGTTTTGTGGCATGCTCTCTGTGTAATAATATTTTGTCATTTACAGCCTTTTTATACCGTTCAATCTCATCCGGAGTGAACCTGTCATTCTGCCCCGACTCCGTTATTCCGAAATGCTCTAAATAAGCGCTCTTCTCCCCTTGATAAATAATGAAGTCCGGCGTATACGGTTTCCGGGAGAATTCAATATCGTATTTATAAATAGGTTCGTATTCATAGTCGATGTTGTTAAGATACAGAAAATTGGCTATTTCCACTTCCTGATAAGAACGTAACACCTCATTTTGAATGGTCACAGACTTCTTTGTTCTGGTATCAATTACCTCTCTCTTAAAGTCTTCGAGATCGCTTCGCATCGTCGAGAAGTTGGCCTTTGCTATATTATTGAAAAATCCATTCAAATCGGAGCCCTCGTAAGGAGCATCAAAATAAGACGCAAAAAACATAATCAGGTTATTAACCGCACTTTCATTCCTCATAATGGAATTACGGAAATAATCTCTGATAACAAAGTATAATTTCGATTGATCTACGATATTCAGTTTTTCATCGGGAACATTTTTATGAATGATTGCGTTTCCGGTAGAATGGAATGTCGCAATCGGACAAGGAATCTCTAATTCCTTCTGAATTCGCTCTTTCAGCTCATTTACTGCTTTATTTGTAAATGATACAACAAGAATCTGAGAAGGATCTATTCCCTTCTTATCGACAAGATATTTAACTTTTGCTGCCACCGTTGTAGTTTTTCCGGCTCCTGCGCCGGCAATAACCAGACAATAATCCTCATCTGTCAAAACAACGCGGCGTTGATCCTCATCAAGCTGAATGTCCGGATCAATTGTTTTAAGAACATTATCTAAATAATCCTTTTCCTTAACCAAAGAATCCGATACATACTTTTCGTTGTGTTCGTCTACAAGCCTCGTAATATTCTGGTATGATTCGGTAATTCTCTCGATATTACCAACATCAAGACCATTCTTTTTACAAAAATCGTCTAGCATACCACTCTTTTTAAGAACAGCAAAAAAATCAATATCAGAGGAGTACTCTGATATTGATTTATTATATTCGCTACGAGGAATGTATCTATCTGAATTCAATATGGAATCAATAAATTTGCCGCACTCCAATAACCTAATCGCATTTTCATTCTGCGGTTGAGTCTGAGCAGATACTTCGCAAGCACCCTCACTATTCTGTTGTGATTTTTTATAGCCGAATATCCGCTCAAGTAATCCCATCGTTCGAACCCTGACATTCCATCCACTAAGATTTTTACAGTTTTGAAAGAACAGCTCCAAGCTGCTTTAATTCTTCCTGAGTTAATGTAACACCTTTACCCATTTTTTCATGGTTCGGTGCCCAATCCCTAATATCAAATTTAGGATCTCTTCCATTCCAGGCAATAAGGTTTAACTCCTTACGCCAACCTTTATCATTTTCTGATAAAACTGCAATTTCCTCTACAATCTCATAAGTAAACTCTGCCATACCTAATCCCTCCGTTCTATTTTTAATCATTGATTACACTTATAATTTCGTACTTCTTTCCCAGAAAATATACTACGTCTCCCGGACGATGTCCTTCCATTGCCTTATGCAACGGATACTTTTTCGGACTCATAATATTATCCATAATCTGCATATTTGGACCAAGTTTTTTGTAGCTGACAAACGATCCCTCTTTTGCAACATCATCCGGCGCTTCAGTGCCTTGAGCTGACTCCTTTGCATCTACTTCAGCCACAATTGACGGAACAAAAGTGGATTCTTGTTTCCCTGACAACTTTTCCTTCAGTTCCCTTGCCAATGTATAATTGTCTTTTTTCTCGGGAGATTCCTTCTTTTCTGAAGAATCTTTCTTTTCAACCACTTTTTCATCTCGAGCCACAGACTCTTCTGTTGATTCATCAACCTTCTTTGGAAGACCATATCTGTAAATCAAGTCAAATATCTCTTGTAATTCCACAATATGTGTCTGAGTAAAGTTTATTTCCAAGTCCGGCTCTAATTCAATTGTATATAACGCTTCTTCGGTATCGGTATTAAAGCCTAATACCACATCTCTGAAGGCATCATTATAGTTAGTATTCTTATTATGAAGACAAAACGCTTTATATCTTGCTGCGCAATCCCTACACAAACACAAATTTAGCTGAGGCATTTCAATTCCATAATTAGCGATTTGAATCGTTTCATGAAACTCTGTTACCTTTTTACAGATTTGACAGACACATTTATTACTCGCGTTGACATACATTCCTTCTACATATGCTCTATCTGTTTTGGTTGACTTGCTGGTACGAATTCTACGCAAAACATTTTCATATGTTACAGGATCGGCGCAATAAAATTGTTCATACACGTGTCTCTTTAAGTAATCCCTGTTACGAACCGGTCGTTCCGGAAAACTATCATCCTGCACATCATTCGGATTGAAGAAATCATCTTCATCGTCCCAATCATCCTGCTTCTTTTCCGTTGATTTAGATAGTTCCATTCCAAATCTCTTAGCAAGAGTTTCTAGAAGCTTTCTCTGGCCCTCTTCATCCAAATCATCTACTCTTCTAAAGGTCGTTTCAACCGTATCAATTTCCTTTTCTGCAAATCCAAGCAATTGATATGCTTTATCAGATGCCTGAACTAATCCGTATATATTGGAATCCAACTCATATCGGGACAATTCAAAAGTAGAATGCAGTTCCCGATTTGAATCATATAACCACCTGTATTTTAAAATTCTTCGATATAACGAAGAAGACTCAACAGGCCCTAAATATGGATTATTCTTTCTAAAAGATCTTTGACCCTTGAGTTTTCCTGAAATATTCAATAAAAATTGTAAAATCTCTGCCGATTTATCGTGACTAAGCTTATCGTCCGGATTGTGCTCAATATACTGCAGGTTTTCCAACAAACCTATTATCTGAATATTGGGGCAAAAATCATCAATGGCAGTCCAATAATTGGAGCCAGTGCCTCTTTCGTATTTCTCGCCTTGAATTACCGGCGAATCTTTAACTCCTAACTTAGTGAGACTTATTGCAGAAATACCATGTTCAATATAAAAAGACATATCTGCAATACAGGAATCATAATAAGTGTCCCCTATCTTGTTATTTTCTATGCACACACCTTCCAAATAAATCGACATATTTAACCCTTCAAAAGTCTTTGGAAGATAACAGTCAACTGGACGGCAGAGTGAAAAGCCCTGATCTTCTGATTGTGATTCAGGTTTTATTATATACGCATGACTAAGAAGGTTTAGAAGATCTTGATTAAATACGCCATTAGATATCACTGATAAAATCTGTTTTATATCAGAAGCATACTCTTCCTCAATATCTTCGGAATTCTCGAATTCAACGGAATCTTCCACACGAACATACTTGTTGATGATTTTTTCCTTGATATACTGCATATCATTAAATTCCGGAATATGAAATCCCTCTCGTAATACCCTTACATCATCAACAACCTCAGCGACTAAATTTTCTGCAACGATGCTGCGTAATTCAGAAGAAGCCCGCAAATAAACACACGGATCTCCATTCTCATCAAATGCAGGCACTAATTCCATTTCCTGATTCAAAATCAACGGTTTTCTACGAAGCAATGTCCATGCTTCTGCTATGATTTTTCTTATCTCACGTTCATAATTCCCTTTTTTAAAATAAGACAAAGAATCTAAGTAAACAGACTCCTTGTGATCCGACAGAAAATCATAGAAATATTTTAAATTTTCAAATTCATCTGTATCTACCTCTATAGTCGTTTCTTCTAATATCTCCATATCTTCAGCCCAAGCTATCAATGAATACATTGGGATTTCCAAATCCATAACTAACCACCAAAAATAAGTCTGGAAATTTGCTTGGCTATCGTTATTTATAGCAACAAAATACTTCCCTTCCAGTGTTTTATCAAAGGGCGATCTTGTCGTAAAATTAGCAATTTGAAACGGAAGAGGCACATAACAATCAGAAGAAAACTGATAATCCCCATTGGACGTAGGAATAATTTTATCTTTTTTAAACGACTCAGTTATCTTGTCTCTAAGCCCTGGAATCGTTTCATTCTTCTCTTCATCTTGAAATGCCGGCATTACTATATTACGAATAAACGCCTGTGTAAGCAATTTTCTCTTAGCAAGAATAGGCAATGTTTCAGCTATCAAGTTTCCCAACACTGCAAACAAATCATCATTAAAACTTGATGGCGTCATAAGCTTTTCTCTTGATACAGCCGTCTCAAAAGAACCATGAACTAAAAATGGAAGGTCTGTTTTTTCTCTTGTGGGGAAGTAAACGCATATATCTGTACCAGGCAATTCATTAATATTGTCGCCACGGCTGTTTAGTTTATATGCCACACTTACCTCGGCATTTTTCATCTCCGGATGATTAAATAATTTTGTAAACTTGATATACTTTGTAATCTCTTCTTTCTCACCTTGATTACTTCCTTCAATACGGCAAGAAAACAGATTCTCATCCTTTTCATCCTGTTTTGCGGTTATATACGAATAAAGACCGGTTGTTTTATTTACCCAGTAAAGGCTTTGGATATGGCTTAAGAATAATAAGATTTCTCCTTTTAATTCTCTTAGTTTCAACAATACTTCTGTACCGTTTACCTCTTCTATTTCACCTTTTTTATTTATTTTCTCAAAAGGAATAATAAACTTGGTAAGATGCTCTTCATCCTTAAAAGGTGCAATTGAAGAATCTGCAGAAGTTTTGCAGATTAAGTTCCTTTTCTCAGCCTTATAATTCCAGCCATTGTTTAATTCTTCAGGGAGTAAATAATTAGAAATACGAAAAGCCTCATCATCCGAGTAGATTTCCGGACGATACGTGTATTTAAATACAGATTTAAATCCCATACCAAAACGACCGATTGTTTGCGCATCGGTGCTGTCTTTAGTTCCCATAAGCATCGAAGAAACGCCAATAACATCATTGGTATCAAAGGGTTTCCCATTGTGATAGAATATGAGCTTATTAGGATAATACTCAATCACAACCTTAGTTGCTCTGGCATCTTCTGCATTTTGTAAAAGTTCATATACAAAGTGATTTCGTTCAGAATAATGGCCTGCCAATAAAGCCTCATACTTTTGAGGATTATTGGTCATTTCAAACCAGTCATGCTTATTCTTCTCATAAATCGCCTTATAATTGATTTTACCCACAATACAATCCTCCCCAAAGAAGAATTAGTTTACATGAAGAACACCCTTAATTAAAGGTTCTGTATGTATATCAGCCTTCTGAATTGCAGCTTCAAGATTTTTCTTCTGCTGTTCATAATCATTTCGCAGTTTTAAAAGCTGTGAAGTTCTCATGCGAATAATCTTTTCATCTTTAGCGTTTTCAATCTGACCATTGATGATGATTTCTCGTTTCGTTGTGGTCTGGCGAAGCTGGCCGACACGATACTCACAGTCTTCTTTTACATCCTCAACATAAGATTCCTTTGCATTTTGCCACTTCTCATAGTGCAAATTTTCCAATGCATCCCACTTAGCTTCATGATTCGAACTATCAAAATCATAGTCCAATGCATATTGGATAATATCCAATATACTACCTTCCACGTTTTTATCTTCGCTAACAGCCACTAATCGTATATCCGGCCGGAAACCAACGAAGCGCCATGCATAAATCAAGAACTCATAATCTCCTGTCGGAAGAGCCACATCACTAACCTGAATTCCAATCTCGCAAGGAAGTTTTTGTCCTTCATACTGTGCTGCCTGTAATACTAATGGATGCATCTGCGTAAGGAATGTCACATCTCTATTTTCCTTTGCGCAATCTGAATCATAGGTAATACGAAGATTCTGCTTTGTAGATTTTAAATAAGCATTCCATAATTTACTTGCTGCTGTTGTATTCGTAAGAGCCAACTCTTCCAGATTCTCTAACAGCATCTGACGCTTATCCTGTATAAGATGCATATTCTTGATTTCAGTTTCCTTGTTAGAACGGATATACTCACCATCACCAAGATAATCAACCAAAAAAGCATCTACCAGATTACTGATTGTTTCAGGAGAAATCCAAGTATTCTCCGCATCTTGAACATCTTTGTTCTGAATGTAACTGGATAAATCAAATCCATACAAAGTACGTTCTTCCTGCTCCAAACGGTTTAATTCCTGGACTTTGGAAATCTCATTATCTGCCATTTGTTCAATCTTAAGTTCGCGGTCCTCTGGTGTTAATGAAGGATCAAACATAATCTTGAATATGTTATTACTAATTTGGCCAAGAATCTCTGAGCAATCACCGATACAACGTTCAAAAATACCGATTTTTGATAAACATCTGTCATGAATTACCGCATCAATAGTACCTTCTGTAATCATGTTGTAAATACGAACCGTCTCACTCACCTGTCCACGTCTGTCG
>ODAJ012172570.1_pt1 | contig 26742 bp, 19 predicted proteins | sample 1539241 | NCBI WGS metagenome assembly ODAJ01 (sample SAMN02144231, study PRJEB22623) | gut metagenome | biome: sheep rumen | host: Ovis aries | place: New Zealand
CTTGTCGGATTCGAACCAACGACCCCGAGATTACAAATCACGTGCTCTGGCCAACTGAGCTAAAGAGGCAAATCCTTGCAGCCGTTTGGCTGAGCATTTAGGATATGTTCTAAAACGGCTGCAAAGATACGACTTATTTTTCATACGCCAAAATTTTTTGGCACTTTTTTTTATCTGTTACGCTGTTTTTCTTTGAATTTGGTCAGCTGCACCTTCAGTGAATCCACACATTGGTCGATTCCTTCCTCAAAAGTATCGCAGGTTTTCTCAACGAAGAGCGTGTTGCCCGGAACGTTGACAGTCATGCTGGTTTCCTTGTTGAGGGCGGTGGCAGGCTTGACAACTTTCAACTGCACCTCTACTTTCTGTATATCCTCATAAGACTTTTCCAACTTGGCGACCTTCTTTTCGATGAACGCCTGTAATTTCTCAGTAGCGTCGAAATGAATCGACTGAATCTTGATTTCCATAGTGACCTCCTAAATTTTAAAAAAGGTTAGTATATTCGTTCTTCGGTCAGCTGCGCGGGTGCGCATGCTCATAGACCTTTTTCAGTTGTTCGAAAGTGGTGTGCGTGTAGATTTCTGTGGTCTTGAGGCTCTCATGCCCCAGCAGCTTCTTCACGCTTTCCAAGCCGGCCTCATGGTTGAGCATGGCTGTAGCGAAGGTATGACGCAGCACGTGCGGCGTTCGTTTCTTAAGCGAGCTCACCCTCGAGAGATTTTTCTTCACATCGTAACGCACCTGATTGTGGTTCATTCGCTCACCCCGCTTGGTGAGGAACAAAGCCTCGCTCTTACGCACCACCTGCGCGTCGCGCACTTGGAGAAAGTGGAGCAAGGCGCTTCTCACCTCACCGCCGAAAGGCACCAGCCGCTGTTTGTTACGCTTGCCGGTCACCTTCAGCTGCCCTGCGTCCCAGTCAACCGATTGATTGTCCAGGCCGATGAGTTCGGCCAGTCGGATTCCCGTTTCGTAGAACAATAATATAATGGTACGCGCACGTACATTATTATAATCATCGCCCCACTCCACATCGTCCAGCAACCGGTCCATCTCGTTTTCGCGCAGGAACTGCGGCAGAGGACGCTCGGCTTTCGGATTGACAACTTTCCGCGCAGGGTCTTGGCTAACCATCCCTCGCATAAGGGCAAAACGATAAAAGGAACGCAAAGCACTTAACCTTCGTTTGATGGAAGTAGCATTGTTTCCTTTATCCATCAGACTCTCCATCCAGTCACGGATGACATCGGAATCTACCGACTCCCATGAGAGCTGACTATCCTGATTTTTGAAGTACGCTTCAAACCTCTGCAGGTCTTCGCCGTAACTTTGCACCGTTCGTTCGGAGTAGTTCCGTTCATGGCGCAAGTAGTTCAAAAATTCATCAATCGTCATACGTTACGCTGCTTCTTCACCCCAGCTTGTGGGTTTTCGGCAACGAATATACGGAAATAAATTCAAACTACCAAATTTTTGCGGAACAATTTCAAATTATTCCTCTGTCTGGCGCAGCTTCTGTACGTAAATGGCGTGCTCCATCTTGAGTCTCTTGAGTACAGAGGGCTTGTCGAACTGCTGACGACGGCGAAGCTCTTTCACCACACCTGTCTTCTCAAATTTTCTCTTGAACTTCTTCAGTGCTCTTTCGATGTTCTCGCCATCTTTTACTGGTACAATAATCATGCTTTTGTCTTTAAATTTTTATGTGTTAAACTTAGAGTTATTTGTCATGTTTACAGTGCGTTCCGCAGCCCGAAAGCACACACGGACACTGAAAGCGGATGCAAAATTACAACTTTTCGGCGAAACAGCAAAATTTTTCACCTTTTTTCTTTTTCAATCCCCTAAAAAGAGATGTAAAAGGAACTGCAAAGAGACAGAACACCCCTCTATTCCGCCTCCATGCAACATGGTTTTCCCTGCCGACGTGCTAGCACTTTTCTTGTCCGATGGGCGAACAGGCATCGCGCAACCATTCTCGTCCTTCGTCATCCAAATGAGGGGCAAGGGCATCGAAGACGCGCTCGTGATAGGCGTTGAGCCAACCAATCTCCTCGGCAGTGAGCATTTCCACCACGACAGGAGCCTTGTCAATAGGACAGAGCGTGAGGGGCTCAAACCTCAGGAATTCTCCGAACTCGGTCTGCAGGGCCGGCACCACCAGCAATGTGTTCTCAATGCGTACGCCGAAACGGCCTGCCAAATAGATGCCGGGCTCGTCGGTCACGGTCATGCCCGCCACCAAGGGGGCGGGTTTCCACTCCATTCGTATCTGGTGGGAACCTTCGTGTACATTAAGATAGCAGCCTACGCCGTGGCCTGTGCCGTGCAGATAGTTCAGGCCGTTTTTCCACAGAGGCAGGCGGGCCAGCGCGTCAAGCTGTGTACCACTGGCTCCAGCGGGGAACACGGCGTTCTGCAGGTGCAGGTGCCCTTTGAGCACCAAGGTATAAACGCGCCGTTGTTCGTCGGTGAGCGGCCCGAGGCTGACGGTGCGAGTGATGTCGGTAGTGCCGTCCATATACTGGCCGCCGCTGTCGATGAGCAACAAGCCGTGTGGAGCCAGCGCCGCATCGGTTTGGGGCGTGGCCTCGTAGTGTACGATGGCTCCGTGGGCCTCGTAGCCTGCAATGGTGTCGAACGAAATGCCGCGAAAGAGCGGCTGCCTGGCGCGCGACGCCTCCAGCTGTTCGCCAACCGTCATTTCGGTTTGTCCGCCGGCCTCAACAGCAGGGCGGAGCCACCGCAAGAATTGGGTCATGGCGATGCCGTCGCGCAGCATCGCTTGCCTAAAACCCTGTATTTCGGTGGGGTTCTTGACGGTTTTCATGCGTTTCACGGGCGATTCGGCCTCGACAATCTCAATGGGACTGCGTGTGCCGCCGTGCTGATGGTTCTTCACCAGGTCGAAGAGCGTGTAGTTCACCTCGTCGGGATCCAGCAGGATGTTGTACTCGAAATAGTTCTTCAGTCCGCTGCGCACGTTCTCATAGTCATCCACACGTATGCCTTCGGCTTTCAGGTATGCCTGCACTTCGGGTGTCAGCTTGGCACGGTTTACAAAAAGCTTGGCGCTTTTCGAGCTAATGAGCAGATAGCTCACGAACACGGGGTTGCAGTGAACGTCCGAACCGCGCAGGTTGAGCGTCCAAGCTATGTCGTCGAGCGAGGCCATGAGCATGCCGTCGGCATGCAGTTTCCGCAGTTCGCGTCTGATGCGCTCCAGCTTCGAGGCCGTGGTTTCGCCAGCATACTCCAAAGGATAGATTTCCACTGGCCGGGTGGGCACAGGCGGGCGGTCCTTCCAGATGTGGCGCAACGCATCGAAGCATGTGCGCAGGGTGATGCCTCCTTCGCGGCGCAGGTCGGCGATGAGCTGGCGCACCTCGTTGGTGGAGCTCACCATGCCGTCCATGGCCACCTCGGTCCAGTCTTGATACGGGTGGCGCGTATTGCGTATCTCCTGCCCTATCCATTGTGCAATGGTGGGCGTGCCGGGCATCTTCTGTTTCATGAGCAGAAATTCGGTGCCACGGAGCTGCTCTTCTGCAGCCAAGAAGTAGCGCGAGTCGGTCCAGAGTGCCGCTTTCTCCAGGGTGACCACAGCCGTGCCCGCCGAACCGTCGAAACCACTTATCCATTCGCGGCATTTCCAGTGGTCGGCCACGTATTCACTCTGATGGGGGTCGGAACTGGGAAAGATGACTGCGGCCAGCGACTCGCGCTGCATCACCTCCCTGAGTGCTGATAATCGTTCGTTGATGTGCATATTCTTGGTACTTTTGTCATATCTACATGACAAAGATACGCCTTTTTAAGATTAATAACAAATAAAAATAGAAATAAATTTCAGCATCGGTATTTTTTTGTTATCTTTGCAACAACTTTGGAAAACATCCTTAGCATGTAATCAATTTTTAAAACATCATATTCATAAAAAGTTATGGCATTTTTAACAAACGACAAACTGACCATCGTCGGCGCAGCCGGAATGATTGGTTCAAACATGGCTCAGACCGCCCTGATGATGGGTCTGACAAGTGAAATCTGTCTTTACGACGTATTCTCTCCCGAAGGTGTAGCCGAAGAAATGCGCCAGAGTGGTTTCGACGACGTGAACATCGTGGCCACCACCGACGCCGAGGTGGCTTTCCGCGACGCCAAGTACATCATCTCGAGCGGTGGCGCTCCCCGCAAGGCCGGCATGACCCGCGAGGACCTGCTCGCCGGCAACTGCAAGATTGCCGAAGAGCTCGGCCAGAACATCAAGAAGTTCTGCCCCGACGTGAAGCATGTGGTCATCATCTTCAACCCCGCCGACCTCACCGGTTTGGTTACGCTGCTCTACTCGGGTCTGAAACCCGGACAGGTGACCACACTGGCCGGTCTCGACACCACCCGTCTGCAGAGCGCACTGGCCAAGAAGTTCGGTGTGATGCAGAACCAGATTACGGGCTGTGCCACCTATGGTGGCCACGGCGAGCAGATGGCTGTATTCGGCAGCCACGTGGTGATTGCAGGCCGCAAGCTGACCGACATCATCGGTACCGACGAATTCCCCGCTGAGGAGTGGGAGCAGATGAAGACAGACGTGACCAAGGGTGGTGCCAAAATTATCGAACTGCGCGGACGCAGCTCGTTCCAGAGCCCCGCTTACCTCTCGGTTGAGATGATTCGCGCTGCCATGGGCGGTGAGCCTTTCCGCTTCCCCGTTGGCACCTACGTGAAGACCGACAAGTACGACCACATCATGATGGCCATGAAGACCACCATGACCGCCGATGGTGCCAAGTATGAAGTTCCCCAGGGAACTCCCGAGGAGAATGCTAAGCTCGACCAGAGCTACGAGCACCTCTGCAAAATGCGCGACGAGCTCGTTACGCTCAACATCGTTCCCCCCATCGCCGAGTGGAACAAGATCAATCCCAACCTGTAAGCAACAGCTGACGGAAATCATTATCACAGGAGGGTGTGTCAAAATAGGCACATCCTCTTTTTCTTTACCTTCAGGATACACTCTCAACGCCATTTGGCGTAAGCAAATACCTTTTTCCCATAGTCCAATAGATGCGAGAAAAAGGCTAACATTACAATCAAGAACACAGAAAAAAAATGAGAAAACATTTGGAGGGATAAATATTTATCCCTATTTTTGCAAAAAAAAAGAAAAATGCCTACAATACTCTTGGCGTTTGGCTTGCGCTTCTACTTTTATTCAGACGAGCACCTGCCCATCCATGTGCATGTGGAAAATGCCGACGGACGTGCTAAATTTGCTCTTGCCCCCGTTGTGGAACTGATAAAAAACGAAGGCATGAAGCCAAAAGATTTGAAGAAAGCCCAGACTCTGTGTGAGACTTTTCAGGAAGACTTCATAGAGAAGTGGCATGAACACATGGACGAAAATGACTGAAAAGATGAAAAAAATTCAGAAGATTTGGTTCGACGGTGAGCGCATTTTCATGCAGACGATGGACGGCGAGAAATTCAGCCGCCCGTTGGAGGCTTTTCCCTTGCTGAAAGATGCTTCGGCAGAGGACAGAGCCGATTTCAAGATTGGCAGGTTTGGCGATGATATACGCTGGGAGAAGCTTGATGAAGACATTCACATATCCAGTTTTTACGAACAGCAGGAGCCCAACCCCGACAATGAAATCGGCAGACTGTTCAGGTCATTCCCACAGCTGAACGTTTCAGAAATGGCCCGTTACATCGGTATCAACAAGAGTTTGCTGGCTAAGTATATCTATGGCATTAAGAAGCCCAGCGAAAAGAGAGTGCAACAAATCAAAGCGGCACTTCGCGATATTGGCCAGCAGCTGATAGCCGTTTGACGCAGGCGACCTGCTTTAGGTAAGAAACAGCAAGCGAGCAGCCACCCCTGAAAAAAGGGACGGCTGCTCGCTTTGTTTTCAATACATTCTCCAAATGAAGGGGTGGGCCTTCGGTGCGAAGGGTCAGCCCTTCAGCTCTGCGGGCACGGTGGGCATGGCTCCGTTCTGTGTGCATACGAAGGCGCTCACACGGACGGCGGTGAGATGGGCCTGCTGCACGGGCTTGCCGTTGAGAATACTGGCGCAGAAAGAACCGGTGAACGAGTCGCCGGCGCCGACGGTGTCGGCCACCACCACCTTCGGTGTTTCCTGGAACGAGGTGAGGCCATCGTCGGTGAATACGTAAGAGCCGTTGGTGCCGCAGGTGAGCACCAGCATCTTCAGCCCATAGTCAATGACCATGCGCTCGCAGGTGCCGCGCATGTCGAGACCTTCGTAGCCAAACATGCGGTTGACCACAACCAGTTCCTCGTCATTGATTTTCAGAACGTTGCACAGGTGGAACGACTCCTCAAGCACATCTTTGGAGTAGAACTGCTGGCGCAGGTTGATGTCGAAAATCTTCAGGCAGTCGTCGGGTGTGGCATCAAGGAACCGGCGGATGGTGTCGCGGCTGACGGCATTGCGCTGAGCCAGCGAGCCAAAGCAGACGGCACGGGCGTTGCGGGCCACCTCCTCCATTTCGGCGGTGAAGGGAATGTTGTCCCAAGCCACGTTCTCCTTGATGTCGTAGGCGGGAATGCCGTCGCCCGAAAGGGTCACCTGCACGGTGCCCGTGGGGAAAGCCACGCGGGGCATCAGATAGTTAAGGTTATGTTCCTTGAGCGCGTTGATGGTTTCTTCGGCCAGTTCGTCCTCGCCAAGAGCACTGATGGCCAGTGTGTCAAGCCCGAACTGTCCGGCATGGTAAGCAAAATTGGCGGGTGCGCCACCCAGTTTCTTTCCTTCGGGAAGTACATCCCACAGAGCCTCTCCGAGACCCACGATATAACGTTTCTGTTCCATAGTTGTTTATGCTGATTTAAGTTGTTTGATATAAGTGAAAAGATAGGCTACGCCAACGGCCATAACGAGCACGGCTCCAATCTGGCCAATGGCATCGCTGGCAAATCCCATGAGCAAGGGGAAGATGGTGCCGCCGAAGAGGCCCATGATCATCAGTCCGCTCACCTCGTTCTGCTTGTCGGGCATGGCCGTGAGTGCCTGTGCGAAGCACATGGAGAACACGTTGCTGTTGCCGTAGCCCACCAGGGCAATGCCCAGATAGAGCAGCGTCGTGGTGTTGCCGAAGCACATGAGCACCATGGAGGCTGCCATCATCACCACAGAGATGATGAAGAAGGTGCGCGTCTTGAGCACACGGAGGAAATAGGAACCCGTCAGACAGCCGATGGTACGGAAGATGAAATAGAGCGACGTGGCAAATCCGGCCTGGTCGAGCGTCATGCCCGTGCGCTCAATGAGCAGTTTGGGAGCCGTGGTGTTGGTGCCCACGTCGATGCCCACATGGCACATGATGCCCAGGAAGGAGAGCAGCACTACGGGTACGCCCAGCAGACGGAAACAGTTGACGAACTGTGTGCCCACGGCGGGCAGTTTCTCGGTCTGCGGCTCCTCATTCTGGATGGGTGTTGTCCAGAGCAGCAGGGTGGCCGCCACACTGATGACGAAGTAGATGGCAAACAGCACACGCCAGTCGAGTCCCATCGTGGGAATGAGCGCCTTGTATCCCCAGCCGGCAATGAGCGGAGCCATGAACGAGGCGATGGCCTTGACAAACTGTCCGAAGGTGAGCTGCGAGGCCAAGTTTTCGCCGCCGCTGACCAGTGCCATCAGGGGGTTGAGAGATGTTTGCATCAGCGTGTTGCCAATGCCCAACAGCGAGAAGGCAACCAGCATCAGGGGGAAGCTGTTGCCAAAGACAGGCAGCAGCAGTGCCAATGCGGTGACCACCAACGAGAGCAGCACCGTTTTCTTCTTGCCGATTTTGTTCATCAGCACACTGGTGGGTACGCTGAAAATGAGGAACCAGAAGAACACCAGTGAAGGCAACACGTTGGCAACGCTGTCGCTGAGCCCTTGCTCGGCCTTCACATAATTGGAAGCAGTGCCCACCAAGTCAACGAACCCCATGCAGAAGAAGCAGAGCATGAGCGAGATGAGCGCGAGTTTCTTGTTTTGACTTGCCATAAGATCTATCGTTTTTTTTAGGTTGTTATTTTATTGCGTAAATAGTGGCTTTACCGCCCTTCACCTTGACAGCGGTGTAGGCTTCGGTGGGGAACACCAGGTTGGTCATGGCCATCTTGCCCTCGGCGTCGAACACCTCGATGGAGCAGCGGTCGATGAAAATGCGCAGCTGCTTCAGCGCACCGTGTGTGGGAGCTGTCGTCACGCAGGGGAAGGCTTCGCTGAAACTCACCTCGCCGCTCTTCGTGCGGTCCATAGAGAAGGTTTGCTTCTGTGCGTCGTAGTTCATCACCACGCGCTCGCCCTTCTGGTTCTGCAGCGTCAGTTCCATGGTGCCCTTCACATCGACCACCACTTCGCAGGCATCGCTCAGTTTTTTCAGCTTGCCGCCGCGCAGAGCGTCCATCTCCTTCGAGGGTGTCACACCGCAGTAGGTCTCGCCGCCGTCAACAAAGAGGTCGAGGTCGCGGGGAATGCTGTTGGCCGAGCGGAACTGCTTGGTGGGAACCTGGTTGGCGTACTGCCAGTTGCTCATCCACGCCAGGGCCACATGGCGGCCTTCGGGAGCATTGTCGAACGTAACGGTGGCATAGTGGTCCTTGCCGTAGTCCATCCATTTGGTCACCTCGGGCTTGCTCTCGCAGGTGAACTTGTGGCCGTCGAACTGGCCCACGAAGTATTGGGTGCCCGAACCGCCATAGACGAAGCCGGGATTGATGTTGCACACCAGCATCCACTTCTGCTGCCCCGTGCCGCGCACAGGCAGTCGCATCAGGTCGGGGCATTCCCACACACCGCCGTGGCTGCCGTATTCGCGTCCGAACGAACTCTCCATCGTCCAGTCCTTCAAGTTGGCCGAGCTGTAAATCTGCATTTCCTGGCCGGCCGCCAGAATCATGATCCACCGGCTGGTCTCCTCATGCCAGAAGAGGTGCGGGTCGCGGAAGTCGGGCATGTTGGCCGTAATCACGGGGTTGCGCTCATATTTCTTGAACGTGCGCCCACCGTCGGTAGAATAGGCCATCGACTGGGTCTGAGCCTCGCCGGCAGAAGTGTAGAAAGCCACGACGCTCTCACGTCCGTAGCCCGACGTGTTGTTCTTGTCCACCACGCACGAACCGCTGAAGATGGCTCCCAGCGCGTCGGGTTCGATGGCCGTAGGCTGCGGCTCCCAGTGAGCCAGGTCTTTCGAAACGGAGTGGCCCCAGGTCATGTTCTCCCACATTGAGCCGTAGGGGTTGTACTGATAGAACAGGTGCCAAACGCCGTCCTTATAGAACATGCCGTTGGGGTCGTTCATCCATCCCCACTGCGGGGTGTGGTGATAAACGGGGCGCAGGCGCTCGCGGTTTTGGGTGTCAATCTGGTCGGTATATTTCATTTCGCGCCAGCAGGCAAAGTCCTTCACGCTACCTGCATTGCGGCGGTCGCCATGGAAAACGATGTCGAGCAACTGCCCGTCCCTGATTTCCAATGGCACAAAATAGTCAACGTTGTCAACAGCCAGCCTTACGTTCGGCTTGAGCACACTCTGGTTGTTGTTGCAAACCACGCGCACGTTGGCGTTCTCGGCTTTCTCCTCGACAGGCAGGAGCACATACTTGTGCCCGCTCTCCAGACGCACCATGGCGTGCTGGTCGCCCAGAACAGAGAGCGCATTTGTTCCCACAGGTGTCTCCTGCGCACTGGCATTCATGGCTATGAGCCCAAATAATGCAATCAAAAATTGTTTCATGTTTTCTTCAGTTTTTCAGTTATTCAGATTGTTTGTTACTTTCGCTTTTTCAGTTTCAATGCTGCAAAAGTACCTTTTTCCCCCCGCTGCACCTATAAATAATGTTACAAATAGTGAGAAAAATCGTTCATTGCAACAAAATTACATCTCAATGAAGCAAAAAAACGAACTCCCAACAATGGGTGGAAAACATTGTTTTTTCCTCCACATAGTCGGGAGTCGTTTTTCTATCCGCTCTCAAGAAGAATGTACTTATTATCACACAGCCAAATCTAATGGTAAATCGCTTATATCTTTTAGGCGTTTCCCTTGAATAAGGATATTTAACATTTCCAATGCATCTTCTGCTTCTATATCCTTAACGGCCTCTACAAGTTCGTAGAGTGCAAAATGATATACACAGTCAATATCACCCGTTCCTAATGCAAGTGAAGCAATACGGGCTGGTAATGGTTCGCCTGTAACAACTACTATGTGCGGAAGGTGCCCTTTTCGATTCCTTATCAAACCGAGAGCTTCGGTGCGACTATTTTGAGCGCGATTGCTACGCATTGTCCATTTAGCTGAAACAGAAGCATGCAGGATGGGTAATCCACCATTTGTTTTCCTGATGTCCGAGAGACCGCAAATTGTATCATCTACAATAGCTTGTTTCCCATTGATTATTTCATCTGGCTCAGTTTCTCTATACACAACGACATCGGGAGCTACCATATAGTCATTACCCATACTGGCTGCCAACTTTGCGTCTTCTCTTGTCAAACGACTAAGATAATCCAAATGCTCATATTGCGCAAAACTGCTCGTCTTGACAGAATTCCTGTTACCCAGCTTAACAATGTGCCATTTGCCAGGACGGAGGTTTTGAAGAAGGGGAAATGTTGTTTGAAGAAATTCCATATTCAATTGCTCAAACTTCGCACCAGAAGTCTGCCCCACTATCTTCTCATGCGTTTCTGCCATCAATCGTTTGGCAATTCCCAAAGCGATTCGCGTTGACAACTTGGAATCTTTATCAGCATTACTCGGTACACCTTTTGTATCGATTGTCAAAACAGAGTTAGACAACAGCCCTGCATGGTATAACTTTCTCGCTTCTGCTATCAGTGCTTGCATAATCTAATACTTGTTTTATTTTGAAACCTATTTCTCGTGCAACAGGCGGAGGAAAGGCATTGCCAATCATCCTACATGCGGCAGTTTTACGATTGCCAAACTGCCATTCATCAGGAAAGCCCTGAAGTCTTGCCATCATACGCGGTGTGAGCCTAGGCATGCCCTCGAAGTCCTCTGCAGGAGCACTGTCAGCTATACCTCGCCCGTCTATCCCCATTTCTGCCCAAGCTTTCCGCGCCCTTGTTGGCCCCAGGTCTGGACCACCATGTTTCTTACTACCACCTACTAATGTCGGTGCGATTTTGTTGGCCTTCTGCTTCCATTGTTCAGCACCCTTCCAACCGTTGGCGGACATAAGGTCAAAGATTGCCTCACCAACATCAACTTCTATAGCAGAAGTTGGTAGCGGAAAAGAAAAACTGTCGAAAATATCAGTTCTTACACCTATAATAACAGCGCGTGGCCGCAACTGTGGCACACCATAATCGGAAGCATTCAATAACTGCAGGTGAACATTGTAACCCTGTTTGTTTAATTTTGAAATTATTGCATGACGATAATTGCAGAACTGTTTACCAAGAAAACCACGCACATTCTCAATCATCACCACTCGCGGTTCAATCTCGTCCACAAGCCGGAGCATCTGTGGAAAGAGATCACGTTCATCCTCAGCACCAAGTTGCTTACCAGCAACGCTAAACGGCGGACACGGGACCCCACCGGCCAGCAAATCAATTTGACCATGATATGGAAGACCATTGAATTCTCGAACGTCCATACACATCACATTCCACTCAGGACGGTTGGTTTTCAAACACTCGCAATAATCTTTCTCGTATTCAACCAATGCCATATGGTCAAACCCCGCCATTTCAAGACCCAGAGCCTGACCGCCAGCACCTGCGCAAATTTCGATAGATGTGTATGCCATTAATTCTTTCTGCTTGTGAGTGCAAAATTACGAATAATAATCGGAATCGCGGCCTGAATAAAGAGGAAAAAAAGGAAAAACGGCAATTATTTATGTAACAAAGTAAAGTTAAAGAGCAAAACCAATTGAACAATCTTCACGAAACTGACGACACATGTAATAGACAAGGCTTTTCTATGGAAACAAAAGGAAGAGAATATCTCATCGCTTAACTTTATTGTTCAACAAAAAAAGTTGCTTGGAAAAACTTTTTCCATGACTTTAATCCCCGTTTGGACGGGAGGAAAACGGCCATCCGCAGAAAGCGGGAAATAACGCTGGAAGATAGCTGAAAATTTTCTAGAAAATTTGGACGCATCGTCGTGAAATAAATCTGTAGTGCAACAAGACAGGAAATCATTGTCGGGCGAGAGCGCAAAAACAGTTGGCGGCGCAACTCTCTTTGCCGAGCTGCGCCGCCGCTATTGTTAAACCTAAAAACAATCCTGATACCTTTCTGTTCTAAACCTATGGAAAAGTGTGTGTGTGTACCTAAGAAAAATCTTTAAAAATAACCTAATTTCAAAAAATGGTCAATACCTAAAAAAACTATCCATATCTAAATTTAATGCTATTTCCAAATTCTGTTCAGCACCCTCACCTGGGCGTCCTGGCCGTTGCCGGTGAGGCTGAGGCGGTCGTAGATGGACTGCGGGAAAACAAGGTTGGTCATGGCCATGGTGCCCTCGGCGGTGAATATTTCCACCGACGACTGGTCAACAAAGATGTCGATGGTGGCTTTGTCGCCCACCACGTTGAGCGGTGCCCGCATGGAGGGGATGGAGAAGATGCCGTTGAAATTGGTGCGTCCCGTGGCCGAGGTGCGGTGTACGGTCAGCGTTCGGTCGGCTCCGTTGATGTCGATGACAAACTGTTGCTTGCTGTCGTTGCTCAGGGTGATGGCCGAGTTGCCGTCCAGAGCCACGGTGACACGCAGCTGGTAGGCATCCTTCACGTCGAGTTGGCCGTCGGCTTTCTGCCATGTGCCGCCGATGTTGTCTATTTCTTTCACCACGGTGCTGGCCAACACGGGTTTGCCCGCCACTTCGGTGAGTTTCAGCTCGCGCGGCAGGGTGAAAGCCGAACGCCAGGGCGAACAGGGCACGTCGCCGCTGTACTGCCAGTTGTTCATCCATCCAATCATCACGCGGCGGTCGCCCGTGTTGCTCCACGTCACGCCGGCATAGTTGTCCATGCCGTAGTCGAGCCAAAGCGGATAGTCGAGGTCGTCGGCCTTGAAGGTGGTGCCGTCAAAGTCGCCCACGAAGTACATGGTGCCTGAGCCCAGGATGGGGCCTCCGGGATTGACGCTGACAATGAGCACCCACTTCTTTGTGCCTTTGTAGTCGAACGACAGCAGGTCGGGACACTCCCACTGTATGCTGGGACGCCCGGGAAGCTCAACAAAGAAGGTGCTCAAGTGGCGCCAATTCTTCAGGTCAGTGCTGCCGTAGAACTCAATGCCCATTTTCCATCCCTTGGCCAGCGACATGATCCACTGGCCCGACTGCTCGTGCCAGAACACCTTGGGGTCGCGCAGATTGTCGTCGTCGTTTTTGATGACGGGGTTGTTTGCAAAGCGTGTGAAGTTCTTGCCGCCGTCGGTAGAGTAGGCAATGCTCTGCTGCTGCTTCTCGGTGGCCGATGTGTAGATGGCCACCATGGCGTTGGCTCCGAATCCGGCCGTATTGTTGCGGTCGATGACGCACGAGCCGCTGAAGATGTCGCCCAGTTCGTCGCGGGTGAGTGCCACGGCCTGCTCTTCCCAGTGGATGAGGTCGGAAGAGGTGGCGTGTCCCCACGACATGTTGCCCCACACGTTGCCCTGGGGATTGTATTGATAGAACAGATGATAAACGCCATCGACATAGACCAGCCCGTTGGGGTCGTTCACCCAGTTCTTGGCAGGAGTGTAGTGAATCTGCGGGCGGTACTGCTCGTCGTATCCACTCGTTTGGGTGGGTTTGTCGGGCGTTTGGGGCTGCTCGGGCTTGGGGTCGTCAATCTCCGGATTGTAGTCCTGCCCGTGGTCGTCGCTGCCTGAGCAAGCCGAAATGGTAGCCGCCAGTGCGGCAGCTACCATAGTCATTGTCAAATAGGATTTCTTCATCGTTTGAAAGCCATTTGAGAGTTTTCTGAGTTTATCTTGTCTTCAGATACTCGAGTGAGTTCTTGGCCAGACGGAGCACATTGTCCTGGAAAACATTGTTCTTGGGATGTGCGCTCTTGTCGGGAGTGCCGTCGCTGTTCTTCATCGAGAATTCGCAGCCACCGTTACCGATGCAGAGGATGGTGCCCTTGAAGTCGGTGTTGCCCTGCTGAGCTTCCCATACGTTCATCTGACTTACCCAGTCAATCTGGCTGTCCCATGTGCCCAACGGATAGATGCCGTAGGTGGTGGTGATCTGCGTGTAGCAGGCTTCCTCCTGGTTGCCGATGCCTGTGAGCAGGCTGGGCAGGTTGAAGAACAGACAGTTGTGGTCCTCAGTCCATCCGGCGCCCTTGAATGCGATGAGCTTGGTGCGGTCGGTGCTCTCAACATCCAGTCCTTTGTAGATGGGGTGTGTAGAGTGGTCCTTCGAGAATCGCGAGCCGGGATTCAGCTGGACGGCCATCTTCCAAACGTCGTTGTTGATGCCGCCTTGGCCGGTGCCGATGGCGTGGTCGTTGTTCTTCATGTCGTCCAGGTTGAGACGGCCCAAATGGCCCACATAGACGGTGGCGTGGCTCCAGAGCAGCAGGCTTCCGCCCTCGCGATACCACTCGCGGATGATGGGCGTTGCGGCCGCAACGTTCTCAGGAATGTTCCATACGGCATCCTCGCCGACGCCCTCGAGGTCGCGCAGCCAGAAGAGTACGCGGAACGGATCGATGTCGTCAGCCGACTTCACATCGTTGAAGCTGACAAACTGGGCCGTGGGATAGGTTTCGTGCAACCACAGCCAGGCCGAAGCCTCGTCGTCATCGCCGTTGGCCACCAGTTCTTCGGGGGTGGCATAGATGCTGAGGAATCCGATGGCGGTCTTGCCGATGCGGAGCGAAGACGAGGTGGAGAGCGAGGTGCCCTTGTCGTTCTTGGCCACGAGAGTCACGTTCCAGGTGTCGCCCGTCTCAACATCCTTGATGGTGTAGGAGGTGGCTGTGCCGGGGAGTGTCTCGTTGATGGTCTTCTTGCCGTTGGTGGCGGTGAAGATGATGCTGGTGGCATCGGCGGCGGCGTTCCACTCAACCAGTGCGTCGTAGCCGCCAGCCTTGTCGAGCTGGCTCATCTGAACACCGTTGATGCTGGTGGCTCCCTCGCGCGTGTAGGTCTTCACCACACCGGTGGAGATGTTGTTGCCGTCGGTCAGCTTGAACACATACTCGAAAGGCACGTTGGTGGGCACACCACGCTGGGTGAAGCTGTTGCCGCTGACCACTTCGCTGGCCGAGAGGGTTCCATTGCGATAGACGGTCACCATCATGCTCTGGCCGCTGCCGAGTGCAGGCCAAGTCCAAGTGTAGTCGTCGCCGGCGAGCGCGCCCGTAATCTGGGTCACATCGGGAGCGCTGAGCACCATGGCTTCGCGGTCGATGTCCTTGTCCTGGCAGGAAGTGAGGAGCCCCCCACCTACTCCCCCGAGGGAGAGTGCAGCTGCCAAGAACACTACATATTTCATTATATTCTTTTTCATGATTTCGTTTTGTTTATGTTAATTTGAATAGTCTGTATATTCCCACCCCTTTCGGGGAGTGCCATGATGGTGACTTTTAGTTGTAGCCCTTGTTCTGGGTGTAGAGTCCGGGAACGTAGTAGAGCTGGATGTAAGGCAGGGGGAAGTACTCGTTCTTGCCGGGTGTGAAGTGGGCGTCGCGATAGTACTGTGCGTAGGTCTGTCCGTCATAGACAGAGTTCTTCTCGGTCTCGAAGAACTTGTTCAGGGTCTGCGATGCTATGCCCCAGCGGCGCAGGTCGAAGAAGCGTCCGTTCTCCATGGCCAGTTCCAGACGGCGCTCCCACTGCAGGCAGCGGCGGGCACTCTCCTTGGTCTGGAAGTAAGAGGCGGGATAGAGGGCGATATCGCACTGGTTGGCGGCATAGGCAATGTGCTTGCTGACCGAGTTCTTGGCGCGCTGACGGATGTCGTTGATGATGCTGCGGGCTTCCTCCAGACCGCCAGTCTCGATGAGTGCCTCGGCGCGCATGAGCATCACGTCAGTGTAGCGCAGCACGTAGTCGTTCATGGCGAATGCCTGCCAGGGATTGTCGAAGGTTTCGCCCTTTGAGCGCTGCGGCACTTCCTTCAGCGAAGCGTAGTAGCCGTAGGTGTTGGGCGTACGCGAGTTGTCCTTGGTCATGGTGTAAGCCTCCTCGTACTTGTAGGGGAAGGTAGGCATGCCAACGGTGTGGAAAAGGCGCGGATCCCACTTCTGAGCGGTGGGTACACCGTTCACGGGGTATTCAATCTTGTCGTTGAAGTGGTCGAACATGGGCAGACCGTCCTGAGTCTTGAAGGCGTTCACGAGGTTCTGTGTGGGTTTGTGGAAGTCCCAACCGCACGACCAGATGCCCCAACAGCCATTGAGCATGTTGCTCCAATTGCCACGTCCGTAGAGGGTGTTGTCGTCCTGATAGTCAGAGTGCTGAACGGCGAAGATGCTTTCAGACCCGTTCTTGTACTCGGGCAGGAAGATGTCGCCATAGTCAGCCATGTAGCCATACTGCGAGTTCTTCACATCGTTGGTGTACTTGAGCACTTCCTGCATGTACTGCTGGTTGATGTGGCTCACGCCCGTGGTTGCCTCGTAGCCATCGCCCCATGCCATGGTCAGATAGCACTTGGCCAGATAGGCAGCGGCGGCAATCTTGTTGGCGCGTCCGCCTTCGGCCTGCTGAGCGGGCAGCACGTCGTAGGCAGCCTTGAAGTCGGCCACGATCTTTTCCATGAGTTCCTGGTGCGAGAAGGTGTTGTTGGGAGTCTGCTCCTCAGTGTGGTTGCGATAGACTTCCTCGTCCACCCAGGGCACCTGGTTCCAGATTTGTACCAGCTTGAAGTAGAAGTGGGCGCGGAGGAAGCGCACCTCACCCTCGCGGATGGCGCGTGTTTTTTCATCGAGTTTGTCGCCGAAGTCGGCCAGCGAAACCAGCGCGCGGTTGCAGCGGCTGACGCTGCAGTAGAGGTGATACCACATTTCGTCCATGTGGTCGGGAGTCGAAGCGGTCAGCGTTGACCAAACCTCGAAGGGATGATAGTTGGTGTCGGTGGTGCCCGAGCCGCCCTTCATGGCGTCGTCGCTCGTCAGGTCGCCGTAGGGCCAGAGGTTGAACGGATAGGTGTACCAGTCGTCGCCCAGTTTGGCGTATGCAGCAGTGACCATCTCGTTGGGCTGGCTCATGGCAAGGTCTTCGCTGATGACACCCTGCGGCTCGACATCGATGAAATCGTTGCAGGAAGCCAAACCTAAGACTACACCCACTGCGCAGATGGCGCGTATTATTTTGTTGTTCTTGGTAATCATGGTTACTTATTGTTTAAAGTTACAACTTGTTTTTCTTCTTTCTTTTTGTTTAGAAACCTAACTGAAGGCCGAATGAGAACGAGGTGCTGTTAGGATAAGCCCAGTTGGGGTTCTCCGGGTCAGAGCACGTCAGGCTGCTGCTCTTCAGGGTGAGCAGGTTGTGGCCGCTGACATAGAAGCGGGCGCTCGTCATATTAACATGCTTGAGCAGGCTCTCGGGCAGGTTGTAGCCAATCTGCACCTGGCGCAACTTGGCGTAAGAGCCATTCTCGACGAAGTAGGTAGAGGCGCGGTTCTCGTTGCCCACGTTGTTGGTGGTCAGTGCGGGAATGGTCGAGCCGGTGTTGGCCGTTGTCCATGCGTCGAGCATGCGGCTGCCCTTGTTCGAGCCGGCGTCGGTGATGCTGTAGAAGTCGGTCTGGAACTTCTGGTCGTTATAGACATCCTTGCCGGCAACGCCCTGCCAGAACATCGAGAAGTCGAAGTTCTTGTAGCCCAGCTCTACGTTCAAGCCCCAAGAGAAGTTGGGAACGGGATTGAAAATCCAGGTCTGGTCCTGCTCGTTGATGACGCCGTTGCCGTCGAGGTCAGCATACTTCAGACCACCCACGCGGGCGTTCTCCTGACCGCTGGCCAGCACCTCTTCGCGATTCTGGAACAGTCCATCGACCACGTAACCAACAATTGAGCCGTAAGGCTTCTTGGCCTCCACCAAGTTTTGCTTGGCGGTGTGGACGTAGCTACCGGTGGTAGTTTCGGGCAGGTAAGTCACGCGCTGACGGAAGAAGTCGAGGTTGCCGTTCACGTTGTAGCGAAGGCCAAACTCGGTGGTGCCGCGGTAGCCCAGGGCAAACTCCATACCCCAGTTGCGGAGGCTGGGCCCGTTGAGCCAAGAAGCTCCACCTTCACCCATCGAGCCGAGGTAGGCGGGATTGATGAGCATGTCTTTCACGTTCTTGATATAAGCATCGACCGTTCCATAAACGCTGCTGCCGAAGAGTGTGAAGTCGAGACCGACGTTGTATTGCTCGGTGGTTTCCCACTTCAGGTTATTGTTCTGCGACTGTGTGGCACGGAAGCCAGAGGGGAAGATTCCGCTGTACTGCAAAGCCAAGTCGTAAGCGGTCGATTCGTTGCGGCCACCGCCGTAGGTTGCGGCGTAGAGTCCGTAGCGGGCATAGTTCGAGATGGCCTGGTTACCGGTTTCACCCCACGATGCACGTACTTTCAGGTCGTTGATCCAGTCTTGGTGGAGGTTCTCCGAGAGACGATAACCAAGGGTGAAGGCGGGGAAGGTACCGTAGCGGTTGTTCTCACCGAAGCGGCTCGAACCGTCTCGACGGATGGTGAACGAAGCGAGCACCAGGTCCTTCCAGTTGTAGTCAATCTTGCCGAAGAGCGACACCAGATTGTAACCCTCGCGGATACCGCCGGCGCGCTGGGTGCCGGTAGCGGCATCGGGCCACATGTAGTCATAGTTCTCCAGAGCATACATCTGGGCGTAGGCCGACGAGCGGTCTTCCACGTCGCGGTGGAGCTCAATACCGGCCAGCAGTGTGAAGGTGTGGTCGGCACCGATGGTGAAGTTGTAGTTGGCCGTGTTCGACCAGGTCCACTTCACGGAAGTCTTTGTGCCCAAGCTGGCCGACGGGGTCGAGTTGTTCACCACGTCAGAGTGCCAAGTGTAGGTGACTGAGTGGATGTGCTCCGACCAGTAGTCGAGACCGAAGTTGGAGCGCAACGTCAGACCTTTGACAGGCTGGAAGTTGATGTAGCCATTACCAAAGATACGCCACATCTTCAGACGGTTGTCGCGGTTGTGATACTGCTCGCGCAGGGGGTTCTGGCGGTCGCTCATACCACCCACGGGGCCAGAGAAGGTAACACCGTCCTCTTCGAAGACGGGCAGTGTGGGAGCCATCTTCAGAGCGTTCTCCAGCGGAGCGCAGTCCACCTGGTCGCTGTAGGTGATGGTGGCATTCTCGCCGATGGTAACCATCTTGTTCACTTTGAAGCTGGTGTTGATACGGCCCGAGAAACTCTCGAAGTCAGTATATTTCAGGATACCGTTGTTCTTCTTGTAGCCGAAGCTGACCAAGGCCGACGAACGGTCGGTGGCGTTCGAGATGCTCAGGTCATAGTTCTGCGAGAAGCCCGTACGCGAGATTTCGTCCAGCCAGTCGGTGTTGCTGAAGCGCATGGTGTGCTTGTCGTTCATGAAACCGTCATAGCGACCGTTCACCACAAATTCGCGCATTTGGCCCGTAGCGGGGTCGTAAGCCCGGATGGGGGTTCCGGCAGTGGCGTTGAGGGTCAGACCGTAGTTGTTGGCATACTGCTCGGGGTCAAGGCCGTCGTTCATGGCAGCCTGAGCCATTGCTGTGGCATACTCGGCGGTGTTGGCCAACTTCATCATGGTTTGCTTGTTGTAGAACGAAGCGGTCAGGTTGGCCGAGAAATCGACTTTCACCTTGTCGCCCTTCTTTCCTGAACGGGTGGTGATGATGATCACACCGTTAGCAGCGCGCGAACCGTAGATAGAGGCCGAAGCGGCGTCCTTCAACACCTGCATCGACTCGATGTCGTTCATGTTCAGAGTGTTCAGATTGGTGGTTGTAGGCACACCGTCGATGATGAAGAGCGGGTCCTGCGACGAGTTGAACGAACCGCCACCACGGATGCGCACCGTACCGGCGCCCACAGGCGAACCGTTGCTCGTGATGGTCATGCCAGGAACTTTACCCTGCAGGGCACGCATGGGGTCGGTGTCCGACGACGACTTCAACTCGTCGGTCTTCACTACAGCCACCGAACCGGTAAGGTCGGCCTTGCGCTGCGTCTGGTAACCCGTTACCACCACTTCTGCCAGCTCGGCGGCGTTCTCCTTCAACTGGATTTTCATCCCAGGGGTGGCAGCCACCTCAACGGCATCATAGCCAATGTAACTGATGACGAGGGTGGCACCCTCAGCAACCTTCATCTTGAAGTTTCCGTCAAAATCGGTCACTGTGCCACTCGACGTTCCTTTCTCCTTCACCGTAGCGCCAATCACGCCTTCGCCGGTCTCATCGACCACGGTGCCAGAAATCTCCGTTTGCGCGTACATTACAGTACTCGCAAAGATGAGCGCGAAGCTCAGAAGAAGTCTTTTAAGTTTTTTCATTGTGTTTTGATTTTTGATCTTAAAGGTTAGTACTTACTTCAAAATTTCTTAATTTGCTGCAAATGTCGGCAAAAACGCGCTATCCTGCGGAAAAATATCGTTCATCAGGTGCCAAATTTGTTTCAATGTAACATTTTTAATACTAAATGAACGATATTTGATGAAAAGGAGACGAAAGACAAGGGATGGGAGACGGGCGACGGCCATTACGGACTCATGCAAACAGCCAACGAACAAGAAAACCACCGCAGATGGAAATGCTTGCAAAAAGAGCACTTCATCTGCGGTGGTTGCTGTAGAATTGTTTTTGGCGAGCCGACTTTTCGATTTTTCGGCTTTTCCACTTTTGGTTTTTCTGTTTTTTTGTTTTTCCTTCGATTCGGCTCTAGCGGTTCACCTTGAAGGAAATATGCTTGTCGTAGAGAGAGACATAGAGTTTGCCGTCGCTGCCCAAGGCAAACCAGTCGGGGGCGGTCGCAACCCATATGTGTTGTTTCCTGACACCCGTAAAGCGGTTCAGAACGTTCACATAGTCGGTGATGCCTGTGCCGCCGTATCCACACACAATGGAATTGTCGATGATCAGGAAGTTGCTCGAGTTGCAGGTGTTGGGACGGCTCACCCACAGCGTCTCGTCGGTAGAAGTGTCGATGGCTACAATGTATGCGTTTTGCCCATTGGCAAAGCCGCTAAGGCCAAGAATGCTGAAGTAGAGGATCCCATCCTTCACTACGGCCCATTCCACCGACTGCCGGTCGATGTCGGCACCGCGGTTTTTGGGCGGGAAGGTCATGGACGATGTGTTATAGACTTTCTTCACCTCTCTCGTTGGGTCAACAAGCATTATCAGGTGCGGGTCTCGGCCCCGCCGCGAGATGTCCTTCTCCGATTCTCCCCAAGGCAGAAGATCCGTTTTTGGCGCCCTTCCATAAGTAGCCACAGGATAGTCGCCGTCGTAGAACACGTCGTTCAGCACCCACTCGCCGCTGTAAATCTCAGGCACAATGTCGGGTATGCGGTAATCGGTGTCGTCCCAACCGAGTGTCGGATGGCCGATGATGTTTCCAAGCTTGAGCTCTGGCAGCGCAAGGGCATTGTAGTCGCCCAAAGGCGCCGAAAACGACGTCTTGGCAAGTGTGACGGTCTTGCCCTTGCCGACCGGAGCGGCACTGAGCGTCTGTCCGTCGAAGTTTGACACTACGATGGGAAATATTACGGTTTCATGCTCAACACCGTTGAGCGTGTAGTTCTGCGCGTGGGCAAAAACCATTGCCGCCAACAACACAACTGATAATGCAAATCTTCTCATAGCGATAAAACTCTTGACTGCCAACTACAATTCCGAGGGGCTTATGCCGTATTCGTCCTTGAAACACTTGGTGAAGTAGCTGGGAGCCGAGAACCCCACCTCGTAGGCCACTTCCGAAACGTTCTTGCCCGTGGTTTCCAGCAGGCGGCGGCCACGGCTGACGCGCGCTTTGCGCAGCAACTCCACGGGCGACTGCCCTGTCAGGGCTTTCACCTTGCGATAGAGCTGCACACGGCTCAATCCCAGTTCGGCCCCCACCGTTTCCACACTCAGGTCGCTGTCGGCCATGTTTTGTTCAATGAATTCGCGGAACTTGCTCAGGAAAGCGTCCTCGCGCGGACTGGCCACTTTCAGCGGTGCAGCGTCCTGAGCAGCTGCTGCCGAGGGTGTTTCTGTTCCACCGGCGGACTGTTCGGCGTTGGCCGTCGCTTCGGGCTCGGTGGTGCTGGTGGCGAAGATGTCCTTCAGCAGCAAACGGCTTTTGAGCAGGTTGCTGATGCGCGCCAGCAGCAAGTCGGCGGCGAAGGGTTTGGTGATGTAGGCATCGGCTCCACACTCGTAGCCCTCTATCTGGTGTTCGTTCATGGCACGTGCCGTCAACAGGATGACGGGAATATGGCTGGTGGCAGTGCCGGCCTTCAGCCGCTGGCAGAACTCCAGGCCGTTCATGACGGGCATCATCACGTCGGACACAATCAGGTCGGGCACAATCTCGTTGGCCAGGGCCAGTCCCTGTTGGCCGTCGGCGGCCTCGTTCACTTGGTATTTGTCTTGCAGGATGGTGCGCAGATAGGCGCGTATGTCGGCATTGTCGTCAACAATGAGCACGGTCTTGGCCTCCGTACCGGGCGAAACGGGTTCTTCGGCTCGCTGCATCGTCTGCAAAGCCGAGTCTCCACGCTCCTCGCCCTGCGTCTGCCGCTCATCCTTCCACCCGCCGTTCACCTGTGCGTCGAGCATCTTGTTGACCAACTGCGTCAGTTGCTGCGTATTGCGGCGGACAATGGCCAGCAGCCCCGAAGCCTCTACACCGGCATGCTGCATGTCGGGAGTGTCGGCCAGCTTGGCCAGCGGCCCCTCGATGAGGGTGAGCGGTGTGCGCAGTTCGTGGCTCACCTGGGTGTAGAAGTCCAGCTGCTCGCGCTGCAACCGGCTGCGCTCTTTGCGAAGTCTCGACTTCTGCCTATAATATAAATAGGTGACGAGAGCCACCAGCAACAGCAGTCCTATCACACCCACCGCCAGCAGATTGAGCCAGCGCTGCCGCGTCAGCTCGTCGCCGAAGTCGTTGGCCTTGGCGTGCAGTTGGTCCAGATAGGCCGTCTGCCTCACCATTTCTTCGCTCTGCATGAGCAGCTCGTCTGCATTGTCTCTCGTGACGAGAGCCGACATCAGGTTGTTTTCTTTTTTGAAGGGTTTGCCTTCCAGAATGTCAACGGCCAGTTGCAGCAGCTCGTCGCCATGAGTGGGATAGATGTAAGTGGCGTCGAGCAGCGAATCGCGCACCAAGCGGATGCCTCCGTTTTCGCCAGGCAGACCGTCGATGCCAAACAACAGCGGCGTCTTGACTCCAGCCGCAGCAAAAGCCTTGCGCGCGCCCATGGCCATGCGGTCGTTCTGCCCGAACACCAAGTCAATGGGCTGTTGCCCGCCGTCCTGACTGCGCAGGAAGGACTCAATGGCCTTGTAGGCACTTTCTTCGGTCCAGTCGCCCTGCAGCGTCGTGACAATCTGCATGCCGGGATAATGCTTCAGCGCAGCCACGAAACCGTTGTGCCGCTCGATGGCGGGCGACGAGCCCTTCAGCCCCATCACTTCCACCACACGTCCTTTCCCGCCCAGCTTATGGGCGGCATACTCGCCCATGAGCCGCCCCATCTCGTAGTTGTCGGCTCCCATGTGGGCGGTGTATTTCTTCGAATTGGTCTTCCTTTCAAACACGATGACGGGGATGCCGCGGTCATACACGCGGTCGATGGCCGGCGTGATGGTGCGCACTTGGTTAGGGGCCACAATCAGCAGGTCGATGCCTTCGTTGGCCAGACTATCAATCTGCTGCACCTGCCGCTCGTCGCTGTCATAGGCAGCCGCAAAGCAGAGTTCCACATCGTCGTTCAGATAGGCACCCATGCGCAGCTCAGCGTTTTGCTTGTCGCGCCAAATGTCCTCCGAGCATTGCGAAATGCCGATGCGATATTTCTTTGGTTTTGCCGTGCAGGATGCAAGTAAGGCCATCGCAAATGCAGCTAATATGATAGAGTAGAGTACGTTTTTCATGACATTCGTTTACTTTATCGAATGCAAAGATAGTGTTTTTCCGTGACAAAGAACCAAAACAAACCGATAATTTTCAAAACAAACATAGATTTCATTATTCTTAAAGGAGCGAAAGATGAAAGAGTGAAGGGAGATACGGAGAATTATTTACGTTACATTCGCGTGTCATTCAGCGGTCATTCACACTCTTTAAAAACCGTTTGCATCCGTTTTCGTTTTTTCTTTTTTCAAATCTGCTACGTTTTTGGGGGGCAGCGGGAACGGGCTGTTTCCAATGCCCACCCAATGCAGTGCCTTGTTTCCTATGCGCCATGCCTCCACCACCACAGAGCAGCCACCGCCACCAGCGAATAGAGCACTGCCAGGACAATGGTACTCAGTCTCGCATCTCTATTTTTCGTTCTCAATACTGATGCTGTTGGTGCTTTTCCTAACCTTGCCATTTCCAATGCTGTAGCGGATGTTGCACCGAATGGAAAAACTGTTGATACGGTCATCGCCGTATTGGGCCAACTTGCAGCCGGGGATTTCACTTTTAGTATATGTATGTTTGGAGATGAGTTGTGTGGGCAGGCAAACACGCAGACTCACGGGCAGCCTGCCTTTCAGGAAAGAGCAAATGGCCGTTAAGAAGCAGGCCTCCTCTTCCTGATACTGCTTCCCTTGCAAGTGTGGAATGTCGTCGTAACGGAGAAAGTATTCTGCGACAAACCTTACGGGTGCTTTTGCAAAAACATACGCAAGCTCTGTATCAACATAGCTGGTGTGGCCGTGACGCTTGCTGGTCAAGCTGTTGAAACGCGTGTACCACTGGTAGTTGAGTAGTGCCCAGAATTGCAGGTTCTTCGTCAGTTTGCAATTGCCCTCTATCCCGAGGTAGGAGTGGTGGTAGGTGCCGTTGGCCAAAGTTTGGACGATGTTGCCTTTGCCGTCATCCTCAAGCCACGTGTCGAAGTCGTTGGCAGTGTTTTTCCACATATAGCTCAGCTTGAAGAGTTTCTCCACCTCCAGTTCCACGTAAGTGTGATGCATCACGCAGGCTTTCAAATCAGGGTTGCCGCGGCGGATCATGTAGCGGCCAGTCTGCCACTGGGTTGTGGAGAGTTGGTCGAGCGTGGGGTGCGTTGTGCTGAATGAATAGCTGGCATAGATGCTTGCAAAATCCACAGGGGCCCAGTAGAGTCTCACATGGGGGTCGATCGTAGTCTGAGTCTGCCTCTTTCCGCTGGCAGCGTTCGACAAAGAGATGAAGTCTGCGCCCAAACGGGTGTTGAACTTGCTGCTGGGGCGGAAAGAAACGCTGCCGTTCAGTCGTTCACGCCATTCGGAAGAATGGTAGTCGGCTTCTTCTCTCTCTCGTTCGCGGCTGACATACTTCCGCCAAGTGAGCATATTGTCAACGGACAGGTTCCATCTTTCCGACAGTTTCAGGAACAAGCCATTGTCTAGACGCACATATTGTTTTTCTGAGCACGTAGTGCTGAGCGATCTGTAGCTGCCTGCCTGCTCATAGACCCGATGCTCGTTTACGTGATAAAAGTTATAAGTAAGTTCATTCGACAAGCTGACATTCTTGAAGTTGCCCTTGTGGAGGATATTCGCGGCTGTGTTCTGCGTATGATAGTTGTCCGTGGCCAGTTGGTGAAACCATGAAGTGTTGTTGCCGTCAGCGGTATGGACGTCCATTTCTTCTCTGTTTCCATTTCTCTGCAGGTTGGTTCTCACCTGCATGCTGACCGTCTGTTGCCCGGTTACTTTGCAGTCTGCACCCACAACCACTTGACCGGCAGTTGCGTCTGAGAGCATGTTGGGATGGTCAATGTCTATGTCTTCGCTCTGTTCTGCATAGCCGTTGGCGTACGACCGTTCAAAAGCCGCACTGTCGTGCCAGTGCCGGCGCGAAACAATCACAGTGCCGTAACAGTTCCAATTGCCAATGGTCCGGGTATAGTCAAAGGCTGTAGCCTCAGTATGGGTGTCAGTGTGCAACAATCTGATGTCGGCATTCTGCAACAGAGAAAGATCCCAACCAGCATAATCATCATAAAGCACCAGATTGACGACAATGGGGTAACCCGCAAAGCGCCCTGTGGGGCTCCTGATGATCTCCACTTTCTTAATGCGTTTGGGATTCATGCTCATCGCATGCTTGGCGTCCACCTCATGTTCATTAATCACTACAGGCACGTTGCCGTCAAGCCCAACGTTCACAGACTCTGTAATCCAGTCAACTTTCACTCCTTTCACCTTGCGCAGCAACTGCGCGGCGCTCACCGTTCCCTTGCGCATCGAATCGGTGATGAAGATCGTCTCCCGTTCAGCATCCCGCTTCACCCGTTTCTCTGTCACCACCAGCTCACCAAGCTCAAGGCTTTTATAAACAGAGTCGTTCTTCTCAGCTTGTTCTCTTTTGCCTTGCAAACTGTCTGCGGGCTGTGTCACCTGTGCGGAGGAAACAAGGCAATACAGCAATAAAAACGCCAAAAACATAACTCTCATACTCCGTTCCGTTGGGTGTTCGGCGCGGGGTTCGGCGGAACTGGGGATTGCAAAGATTAAACGGATGCTTTTCACCTCCATTCTCACCGTTTCTTCTCTATCTGATTACTTTCTTTCCGTTCACGATATAGACACCCCGCTGCATGA
>ODAJ012163605.1_pt1 | contig 26738 bp, 19 predicted proteins | sample 1539241 | NCBI WGS metagenome assembly ODAJ01 (sample SAMN02144231, study PRJEB22623) | gut metagenome | biome: sheep rumen | host: Ovis aries | place: New Zealand
CCATTATAGGGTGATGAGGTAATGTTAATCACACGGAATTGTTTCCTCTCCCCTTGATTATTCTTATAGTCCAAAATCAAGCCAAGACTATTGGGATCACCGCATTCAAAACAATTCAATATTTCTTTGTCCAACTTCCTTTTCAATTGATAAAACTCATTTATGTCCATGATAATTATTTGTATTATAGATTGTACTATTATAACATCCACTTGTTAGTAATTCATACTACGTTAATATTAACGTTTAAACAATCTTCAAAATTAGTCCAAACTTCTTCATCTCCTCTTTCGCTGGCAATCTTAGAACCAGCCAATTGAAGAAATTGTATGCTTTAGCGTTGCCCTTATGGCTATCATCCATTCCATACTTGTCTGCCCAATGGTCATTCAACTCTTTTATTCCATCAATGCCTGTGTCATAAATGGATTCACGAATAGGAATGACATCGTGTTGTAGCAAAGACATGGCGAAATTGAAAACCATTACCATTTCCGGCAATTTCTTAGAAGCCTTGATGAATGCAGCAGTATCTCTCTGCTGTTCATCCTTGCTCCTGCTCATAAACTCCAACATCAATTCTCCTGTAGTCTCAAGACCATAGGGGAGTTGTTTTTTGACCTCTTCCTGAATAGAAAGAACTTGGGGTATATATGGATTCTTCATTCCTGAAACTTTGTTGCGGGTTTACATATTCGGGTTTGTCAAATTCTGACCACAAAGATACTAAAAGAATTATAGACTGAAGCATCTTTGCGCAATAATCTGCAATGTTTTATGTTATTTTCAGAAATTTTGGTTGTTGAGGTTGCCTATAGAGGTTATTGGGTTTTATTGCTGTCCGTTAAAAAAATTTTGCTCAATCTAAAATTAGGCTTAAGCCCTCGCTCGTGTTCCACCCTTTTTGTTACCTTTGTTTTTATCACAAAACTTCAGTAACAGGAAAACATCCAAAAATGTGCCTAGCCCCAGGCAGACGCTGAAAGCGTCTCCTCTCAGTAGCCTGGGGTGCGCAGTACCCCAGGTGAGGGCCGATAGTAGGAACGACCCTGACGGGGTCGCCGCAGCAGGTGCTGATGGGGCACCCCCTCAGGGTGCATTTGTTTGTAGCTGGCTCCATCCTGGGGTACACGCTGCGCTCGTACCCTCGGCATACTGAGCGTGGACACTTTCAGCGTCCTGCTGGTGGTATTTTTGCGGATAATCGGAAAAATATATCTCCCGACAAAATAAAAAATTATCTCCCGACGATGGAAAAATATCTCTCGACGATGCTTTGAAATTTTCTAGAAAATTTGCTCACAACGTCGGGAGTTATTTTCGTAACTCATGGGAGCAGAAAAATGTCTCCCGACGATAGGTTCGTGTTTCATGCAGTTTCGATCTCGCATTCGCCCCATTGAACGAAAACGAACGAAAAATAGTGACCCATTCTGTTGGAAGGAAAGAAACTTTTCACTATCTTTGTCACGCAGTCATGGGCAATGCGGAATGGATCGTCGGTTCGGTGACTGCTTTTCCCGATCATTAACACTAACAAGAACCTAAACCATGAGCAAGAAAGAAGAAAACACGATGGAACAGAAGGCGTTCGCTAAGCCCAGTTTGCTGAAGACGCTGATAGGGCTCGGCCTGCTGTTGGGTGCGCTGGCGCTGATGATTTATGCGCTGAAGAACATCAAGACTGAAAACGAAGACTTCGTCCAATTGCAGCAGAGCCTGGTGACCGTCACCGACACTACGCAGGTGGACCCTGCCAACGACGGGCACATGGTGTATCTGGCCACGCAGTTGCGCCAGGTGGGCGCGGCTTACGACCCGCTCTTTGGTGTGGGAGGTGAGGCCTACACCTGCATTGTTCGCAACGTGAGCTACTACCAGTGGACGGAGCAAAGCCGAAAGCGCAAGAAAACATTTACGGAGTCGCATGAGGAACCCGACGGCTACCAAACCCGTGAAGAGAAGACGGTGACGGAATATTACTACGAGAAAGCGTGGAGCAGCCAACTGCACAACTCGGACGCTTTCCATGAGCCTGGCGGCCACCGAAACGTGCAGCGACTGGTCATCGACAGCGAGCGGTTCATGGCCGACGGCGTGTTGGCTGCCCCTTACTGGCTGGGCGGCGAGATGCTGGCCAATATGACGAGCCAGGGCGGAAGCCTCGTCTCGCTGAAAGGGATGAGCCTGCAGCAGGCGCGTCGTCCGCTGATGGAGGACGGGATGCCGATGGGGGTTCACTTGCTGGGCGATTCGGTGATTTACTACGGTGCCGACCCGGCTGACCCGCAACTGGGCGACGTGAAGGTGAGCTTCATGGGCTTCGCAATGGAAAAGAACAAGAAGTATGTCTTGGCCTTGGCGCAGGGCGACTCGCTGCTGCCCTACAGCATGAAGACCGGCAAAAAGGTTTATTACAAAATTTCTGACGAAGCGTTTGATGCCGCCGAACAGATGGCCGACAACGTCAGCGGCAACAATTATTTTACCATTTTCATCGCCCTCGTGGTGTGGTTGCTCACGGTGTGGGCTGTGAAAATGCTGGAAGGCAGGGTGCTCAACCCGATGTGCCGTCTGCCGCTCATTGGCCCGTTGCTGGCCAAGACAAACAAAAAAACCGCCAGTTGGTTGGCGGGAACGTTGCTGGCGGCTGTCATCATTTGTCTCAGCTACCTGGGGAGGTAGAAGTTTTCCGAGGGGAGTGGAGGAGATGTTTGGGGGTGAGAAGGAGTGAAGAAGTGAAGGAGTGAAGGAGTGAAGGAGTGAAGGAGTGCTGACATTGGATGGATTGCTGAAACCATCGTCTATACTCCTACGCTCCTTCACTCCTTTCTGTTATCAGAAGAATATACTTGTGATGACGTAGGCCACAACGGTGCTGATAGCCACGCTGATGAGTCCCGGAACCATGAATGAGTGGTTGAGCACGTATTTTCCAATCTTCGTGGTACCTGTGCGGTCGATGTTCACGGTTGCGATATCCGAAGGATAGTTCGGGATGAAGAAATATCCATAGACGCAAGGCAGGGCTCCGAGCAGAATCCATCCGGGAATGCCCAGTTTGAAGGCCACGGGCAGGAGGGCCACCACAACGGCTGCCTGCGAGTTGATGAGCACCGAGAAGATGAAGAATACGAGGGCAATAGTCCACGGGTAGTTGTCAACCATTTCGCCGAGCAGTTCTTCCACCTCAGCCATGTGAGCGCCGAAGAAGGTGTTGGCCAGCCATGCGATGCCGTAGATGGCCACCACGGCCACCATACCCGATTGCCATACGTTGCCGGCAACGGCAGCCTTTGGCTTGGCTCCGCAAATCATAATCATCAGGGCTGCAGCCGAGATGAGAATGATTTGGATGACGAGATACATGTGGATGGTGGTGGGCACTTCCTCGGTCACGCCAGCCATCACGATTCCGGCAGAAGCCAGGTCTGCAGGACTGACGGTTTTGCCTGTGGGCAATGCCACGGCGGAAGCACCGTCGATGGCCTTCACGGTGTCGAAGGCTGGGAGGATGTTCTGGGCAAAGGCTAGGATGACAATCAGAACGATGGCGGCTAAGAAGATATACACAGCCCATTTGGACTTCTTGTCAATCTGCTTGTCGAGAGTCGTAGCCGTCTTGCCATAGACGAATGCATATTGAGCGGGATCCTTGATGCGCTCCTGGAACTCCGGATCTTTGTCAAGGTCAAGGCCGCGGTTGTACGACCAGGCGGCTGCTGCTATGATACCACAGAGGCAGGCCGGAATCGTAACGGCTACAATCTGAGGGATGCTGATGCTGAAGCCGTTCAGGCCAGAGATGGTGGAGAAAGCCACTACGGCAGCCGAGATAGGCGAGCAGACGATGGCCAGCATGGAAGCCACGGAGGCTACTGCCAACGGGCGCTCAGGACGTATGCCTTTCTTGATGGCCACGTCGGTGACGATGGGCATCAGCGTGTACATTACGTGACCGGTGCCGCATACAACGGTCAGGAAGAATGTGCTCAGCGGAGCCAGGAAGGTGATGTGCTGAGGATGTTTGCGCAGAATGCGCTCCACAATCTGGATCATCCAATCCATACCGCCTGATGCCTGAAGCACACCGGCACAGGTGACGGCGGCCACAATGATATAGATAACGTCGGTGGGTGGTGTACCCGGTTTCAAACCGTGGTCGAAAACGAGGATGGCAAGTCCGAGACCGGCGATGGCTCCCAGCGCAAGGCTTCCGTACTTGGAACCCAGATAGAGGGCTAGGAGAACTACTAATAATTCTATAATGATAATCAACATAGTCTGTAAGGATTTAATAGATGATCATAGACAAGGCATAGGCCACAAGGGTGCTTACCACAACGTGGATAAGTCCGGGCATCATGAACGAGTGGTTGAGCAGATACTTACCGATGACGGTGGTACCTGAACGGTCGAAGTTCACGGTGGCAATATCCGATGGATAGTTAGGAATGAAGAAGTAACCGTAAACGCTGGGTAGTACACCGAGCAGTACGGGGCCGGGGATTCCTAACGAGTAAGCCAGTGGCAGCATAGAGACAACCACAGCGCCCTGTGAGTTGATAAGAACGGAAACGAGGAAGAAGACGAAGGCTATTGACCAGTTGTATTTGGCCACGATGTCGCCCAGCATGACCTGCATCTCTTCGGTATAGTTGGAGAAGTAGGTGTCGGCCAGCCATGCGATACCGAAGATGGCCACGACGGCTACCATACCCGACTGCCATACGGCTCCGCGGACGGCCTTCGAAGGAGAGGCCTTGCAGAAGAGAATCATGATGGCAGCGGCGGTAATCATCACAATCTGGATGATGACGTTCATCTTGAGCTTGACGGTAGAGGCTTCGGTGATGCCCGGGATGATGACCTTTGCCTTAGCCAAGGCAGCTGCGCTGGCCACGGTGCCGTCGGGGAAGGTGAAGTCGGGGGCGTCTTTCACGGCTTTCACGGTGCTGTATTCAGGCAACACGTCCTGGAAGATAGCGAAAAGCACGATGATGATGAGGGCTCCGAGGAATACGAAAACGGCGTTCTTCGCACTCTGAGGGATTTCCTTGTCGAGCGTGGTGGCCGAACCGCCATAGATGTATTCGCGCTGTTCCGGATCCTGAATTCTTTTCTGGAACTCAGGGTCTTTGTCGAGGTCGAGTCCGCGATGGTAGGAGGCGGCGGCAGCCGCCATCAGTCCGCACAGACATGCCGGGATGCTGATCATGAGCACCTGAGGGATGCTGATGTCGAAGCCGTTGGCGTTTGAGATGGTGACGAAGGCCACAACGGCAGCAGCAATAGGCGAGCAGGTGATACCTACCTGTGACGCAATGGAGGCAACCCCGCAGGGACGCTCCGGACGGATGCCTTTCTTGATGGCAATGTCACAGATGATAGGCATCAGCGTATAGACCACATGGCCGGTTCCTACGAGCACCGTCAGGAAGAAGGTGCAGAGGGGAGCCAAGAATGTGATGCGGTCGGGATGCTTGCGAAGCATCTTTTCTGCAATCTGAATCAGCCAATCCATACCGCCCGAGGACTGCATGATGCCAGCACAGGTGACGGCTGCAATGATGATATAGATCACATCCGTTGGTGGAGAACCTGGTTTCATGCCGAAACCGAAAACAAGCAGGGCTAATCCGATGCCGGAAATGGCTCCTAAGGCAAGACTTCCGTATCGGGATCCTACATAGAGCGCCAGCAGTACTACCAGCAACTCGACAATCATTAGAACCATAAATGAAAATGTGTTATTAGATTTTTAAGTTATTGTGAAATGCCAGATAAGGTTTTTTGTTTTGGCAAAGATACAAAAAAAGTTGAAAGATGTTTTGATTTAAGTCAAAAATTTTACTTATATGGGCTTATTTTTTTATCGTGTAATGAAAAAACGCCGTTTTTGCATTAACTTTGCATTAGTTTTCATGACACGATGATTATAGGTAAATGATAATATATATAATAAGGTAAAAAGATTTGTTTAGGAAATTTTTGAGAGAAAATACTTAGTTTAATCAACAAAAAAAACGGCGGCTGTAGTGAGTACAGTCGCCGTTAATCGTTTTTTGGGGTGAACCCGCACCAACCCGACCCAAAGTGTGGGAGAGAGGCGGGATGGGGTGTTCTTTATTCCACGGGTACGAGCTTGATGAGCATCACGATGCCTTCGCTTGCTGTGCCTTTAGTGATAACATATTGGGTGTTGGCACTGATGGCAATGGGATTCAGCTCATAGTAGGCACCTTCTTTGTTTTCTGTTCCTCCAGCATTGGTCAGTGCTCCGTTCAGCGTTACGTCACGTCCGCTCTTGGCGGTAGCCATGACGATGGTCATGTTGTAGTCTTGCTTCGGAGTGAAGGTGATGGAAGATTTAGAGTTGGTCTTTACGCCTCTTTTGTAATAAACTCCGTCGTAGGTGATTTTTCCGTCGCCATAGTCACCACTCACGTTGAACATGCCGTTGGAGGGTGAATCGTTGAAGCTCACCAGAAGGGTGCCGGTAGGATCGTCGCCGCCAGGCTCGTCGCCGCCACCAGGTTCATCGCCACCCTGGCTATCTTCGCCGAAGAAGCCTACGAACGACGACTTGTAGTTGTCAATCAGATTAGCGAGGTCGGTGTCGTATTCTGAGTCGGCTTCGTCGCTACCAATGTTGTCTTTGAAGGTGTATTGGAAATCACCGTGGTTCAGACGTCCTGCGCCGTAGTAGCCAGTCACGATGGCGGGCACGTCGGTAGCTTCATCGGGAGTATAGGCGTACATTACCGAACTGTTGGTGTCGAAGTTGTCGTATTTGGTGCCGCCCTGCTTGGTGACCTCTGATGCGGGTACTTGCTCGTCGCGAGTTTGGGTTTCGTAGGCATCATAGCCCGTCGATGCGGGATTGTTCTGCGTGTAGTAGCGGAAGTTCTTGGCCGAGCGGTCGAAGTAGTTGCCATATGCCTTGATCATGCCACCGTCCTCGCCGCTGAACGTGCCTGAACCCAGAGCGTCAGTTCCCTGACAGCTGGAAAGGATAGGCTTCTTGGTGTTGAGGAAGTAATTGTTCTCAACGAACACGCTTGCGCCAGTAGCCGCTCCAACGCCATACTTGGCCACGTTGTCGAAGTAGTTGTTCCACACGTGAACGCTCATGGTGCGAACGCGCGGGTGGCGAGAGTCGCTGTGGTCGAACCAGTTGTGGTCGTAGCTGAGGTAGTTGGGGCCGCTTTCGCTCTTCATTCCATACATGGAACTCTTGCCCGTGTCCCAGTAGTGGCAGTAGCTCACGGTGACGAGCTTCGAATCAGCCTTCACGTCGATGGCTCCGTCGCCCTTCGTGTGGTCGCCGCTGCCGTGCTTGCCGTAGAACATGTCCAAGTGGTGAATCCAAATGTTCGAGTTGTCGGTGTCGAGTGAGATACCGTCGTCCATGCAGCGTATGCTGGCGAAGTTGCGGAACTCAACGCCCTTGCAGTCGCGCACCAGGAATCCGAAGCCCTTGATGGTGGCGTCTTCGCCAATGCCCTCGATGGTGATGCTGTGCTCCTGGTCTTTTTCAGCTCCCTTAATCTGAATGCCCTCTTCCGAGCTGCTGAAGCCATCCACGTCGGCAGCATTGATGGTGCCGAGAATGCGCACGGCCAATGGGTTGGAAGGATGGTTGGCACCTTTCTTCTGGTAGGCGTCGAGAATGGCCTGGATGCCCGTGAAGGTTCCCGTGCTGAGATTGGCCTTTACGTTCTTGGCATTCTTGCTGGTGACATAAATCACCACGGCGTTGCTTTTCAGCGAACCGTCGTTGTTGTATGCACCAGGGGCATAGCCGCCCTTGAAGGCGAATCCTTCGCGCGGATAGTTCCTCACGTTGAGGTTTTCTACGGTGCTTGCGTTTGAAGTGCTCTCTGTTTCGTTGACCACGGGCACCACCTTGAGCTCGTAGTCGCTGGCCGACACCAGACCCACCACGTCGGCGCGTCCATAGGTGCCGTAGTTGCGCACCAGCTGTTGGTCAATCTTGGTCCAGTCGCTGTATTTTCCACCTTTTATATATACATGGTAGTTGGTGGCTCCCTCGAAGGGTTTCCACTTGGCGTAGAGCGACTCGAACCATCCCTTCGACTCGGTGATTTCCACGCCGCCGTTGTTGATGTCGCCCTGCTCGCCCTGTTCGGCGGCCTTGCTGAAGGCGATGGTCTTTACCGAGCCGTTGAAAACGTCCTGAGCGTCGGCCAGGGTGTTGATGGTCACCTTGTTGGTTTGTTCGTCAATGTCGATGCTGGCCAGCTCGTCGGTGTTGTAGTATTTCACGTCGTTCGACTGCAGGGTGAGAATGGCCTGGTTCTGATTGAGGTTCATGGGCACGTTGTTGCTCACCTCGTCGTCGTTGCCCGTTTCAGTGCCCGTCTCGGTGCCACCCTCAGGGGCTTCAGACACGCTGATGGAGAAAATGTTTATCGAACCTACCGAGCAGGCCAAAGTCACGTCGCCGTCTTGGCTGACGGTGCCCGTTCCGGTCTGGGTGGTGTTCTTGTCGGCGGCTGCGAATCCGCTGGTGCTGCCCAAGTTGGTGAGTACGTCGAGCGTAACGGGTGTGTCGCCGGTAGAAGCAAACACGACGGTCACCTTCTGTCCCTTCTTCAGTGAGGGGATGTTGACAACCACATTCTTGCCGGCCAGCTGAATGCGCTTGCCCACGTCAATGCGTATTTTCTTTTCTGCGGCCTTGAATTTCAGGCCTTGGGTGAGCTGCAGCTCGGTGCTTCCGGCCTTGAGCGGGCCGTCAATGGCTTTCTTGCTCTCATAGCGGTTGCTTTCAGCGGTGTAGGTCCACTCGGTGGTGGCCTTGCTCAGAGCAGCCACGTCGGCGTCGATGGTGGCGGTGAAATCCCATGTCTGTTGTGCCTTGGCGGCCATAGCGGCCATCAGCAGGGCGAAAAGTGCGAAATATTTCTTCATGACGGTAGGTGGCTATTTCTTGATGAGTTTAACGGTTTTTGTTCCTTTTTTAACCAGATAGACGCCTTTTACGAGCGATTCGAGCTGTGTGTTCTCAAGATTCTTGTAGGTGGCGACGTGCTTGCCCGAGAGGTCAAACACCTGCACTGACGCGTCGCTGAGGTCGCGGTTCAGGTAGCGAATGGCGCTGGGCACGGAAAACTCAATCTTCACCGAGGCCAGGTCTTCGGTCTGTTCGGTGGTTCCGTCGGCAAAGTGGAGAACGATGTAACCGCCCTCGAAAGTAATCTGCGTAACGTTCTTTTCAATGGTTGCCCCATTGAATGTTACGGTTTGTGTGTCGTCGGCCCACGCAATCATCGTCAGGGCACCGAAACAGAGCACAAAAAGTAATCTTTTCATCATGATTTCTGGATGGTTTTTGTTTTTGTTTTAGTATGTTTTTGTTGATGTTGCAAAATTACTTCATTTTCAGCGATTTTGGCTGTTTTTCCTGCGCAAAAACAACGAAAACGTTTGCATAAGTGTCTGCAGTACATTCTTGGCGGTTTTTGTGTTTTTGGTGACAATTCCACCAATTGTCCAGTTGGCAAAAAAAGGCCGGAATATGGAAAATATGCACATTATATTCGGTAGTGTGCAATTCAAAACGATTGCAAAATTTGTGGATTTTCTTAAAATATATGTTAAAACCGTGAAAAAGCGTAAAAAGCGTTAAAATATAGATTAATCTCTTGATTTTCCGACAATTATATATTATATTTGCAAAAAAAGAAGATGTGTTTGATGTTTAAAAGTATTTTAAATTTTCAGGTATGGCAAAATATAATATTACGGAAAAACGGGACAAAGATGCTGCTTATCGGAGTTTGGTGAATCCAACGCTCATGGACGAGCTTAAAGAAAAAATCCTTGACATCGTTCTGTTTCAGAAAAAATACAAGGACAGAGATTACTCCGCCAAGAAATTGGCTGAGGAGTTAGGAACGAACACGCGGTATATTTCGGCAGTGGTGAACGTACGTTTTCACATGAACTACACGTCGCTTGTCAACAAATATCGCATTGAGGAAGCCATGGCCTTGCTTGTTGACCGCCGCTATATGGACTCCAACATGGAGGACATCAGCCAGATGGTGGGTTTCGCCAACCGTCAGTCGTTTTATGCTTCGTTCTACAAGATCAATGGCATCACTCCCCGCGAGTATCGGTTGCAGCACATGGCACCGATAGCAGCCGACAAGGGCAAGAAACCTGGCAAACGGGGTCGCAAGCCCAAGAAAAAAGTATTAAACAAGAAAGATGACGCAGCTTGATTTCAACTTTTCCGACGAGCGGTTTGCCGACATCCAGATGTTGCGCTACCGCTTGAACGGATTTGACGGTCTGACCCTGCAACAGAAAAAACTGGTTTATTGCCTGTCTGAAGCCACGCTTTGGGGGCGCGACATCACGTTCGACCAGTTTGGCAAATACAACCTCCGCATCCGCAAGATGCTGGAGGTTGTATTTGGTTGTTATGAGGGGCAACGAGACAATGACGAGTTCCGCGCGCTGGTGGTTTACCTCAAGCGCGTGTGGTTTTCCAGTGGCATCCACCATCACTACGGGTGCGATAAGTTTAAACCCGATTTCAGCGCTGCCTATTTGCGCGGTGTGCTCCATTCGGTCGATGATTCGCTGTTGCCCTTGCACGGGCAGAGCGTTGACGAGATGTGCGACGAACTGTTCCCCGTCATCTTCGATCCCGACGTGTTGCCCAAGCGCGTCAATCAGGCCGACGGCGACGACTTGGTGCAGACCTCGGCCTGCAACTTCTACGAGGAGGTAAGCCAGCAGGAGGTGGAGCAATTCTATGCCGCCAGAAAAGACCCTTCTGACCCTTGTCCGCCGTCCTATGGGCTCAACTCCACGGTCCGCAAACGCCAGGGCAAGGTGGAGGAGGACGTGTGGAGCGAACGAGGCCGCTACGGCGAAACCATCCGCCACATCACCCATTGGCTGGAAAAGGCCATGCTGTATGCCGAAAACCCACGCCAGCGACGCGTCATCGAGTTGCTTGTGGATTATTACCGAACGGGCGATTTGCGCACTTTCGACCGGTATTCCATTGAGTGGATTCAGGAGCAGGAGGGCAGGGTGGACTTCGTCAACGGGTTCATCGAGGTCTATGGTGACCCGTTGGGGTTGAAAGGTTCGTGGGAGGGCATTGTTGAATACAAAGACCTGGAAGCCACGCGCCGCACACAGACCATCAGCCAGAACGCACAATGGTTCGAGGATCACTCGCCTGTTGACCCACGCTTCCGCAAACCTCAGGTGAAGGGCGTTTCGGCCCACGTCATCTGTGCTGCCATGCTGGGCGGCGACGAATACCCCGCCTCGGCTATTGGCATCAATCTGCCCAATGCCGACTGGATTCGTGCGCGCTATGGCAGCAAGAGCGTCACCATTGGCAATCTGACCGAAGCCTACAACAAGGCCGCCCACGGAAATGGATTCAAGGAAGAGTTTGTCGATTGTGCCGAAACAATCAGTATGATAGAGAAATACGGTGACCTCTGCGACGACCTGCATACTGATTTGCATGAGTGCCTGGGGCATGGGAGCGGACAGATGCTGCCCGGCGTGAAACTCGATGCGCTGAAAGCCTACGCCAGCACCATTGAGGAGGCCCGTGCCGACCTCTTTGGTCTTTACTACATTGCCGACCCTAAGCTCGTTGAATTGGGGCTGCTGCCCGATGGCGAGGCCTACAAGTCACAGTATTACACATATATCATGAATGGGCTGATGACTCAGCTCACTCGCATAAAACCTGGACACCAAATTGAGGAGGCCCACATGCGCAACCGCGCACTCATTGCCCACTGGTGTTTTGCTCAGGGCACGGCGTTGGAGATGGTTCGTCGCGAAGGGAAAACTTACGTGCGCATCAACGACTACGAGCAACTGCGGCAATTGTTTGCCCGGTTGCTTGCCGAAGTGCAGCGCATCAAGAGCGAAGGCGACTACGAGGCCGCCCGCCAACTGGTCGAACAATACGGCGTACGTGTAGATGCCGCCTTGCACCAGGAGATACTCCAACGCTACGAGCGCCTTGATTTGGCGCCGTATAAGGGTTTCATCAACCCTGTCATGACTCCCGTACATGATGCCGACGGAAATGTCATCGACATCGCGCTTGACTATACCGAGGGCTACGCCGAACAGATGATGCGTTACAGCAGAGAATACAGTATAGGGGTGTAGGAGCACAATAGGGGAGTTTAGGGTTTTCGGAATAAAGGTGTTCTGATGTTACAAAAAGAACGTATGGAAACAAATGAGAAATTGAAAGCCATCAAGCGTTCGTTCCGCTTGCGAATGAATGGTGTGGCATCGCAGTCGATGCGTGAGAAAGGACTTGACTATCACATTAACTGGGGATTGTCGATGGCTGACATACAGGAACTTGCAGCCGAATACGGAAAGGATTATGACTTGGCCATACAACTGTGGAAGGAGAACATCCGCGAGTGCAAAATCATGGCCACCATCATCATGCCTCCTGAGCGCATGCTGCCCGAAATCGTTGATGTATGGATGGAACAGACCCACTCGCAGGAGTTGGTTGAACAAGCTGTGTTTCACCTCTACCAGCATTTGGACTTTGCACCCGTTCTGGCTTATGAGTGGATGGCGGACGAGCGCGAGATTTATCAGATGGCGGGATTCCACCTGCTTGCACGGCTGTTCGGCCGGGGACAGCAGCCCAACGACCGTGGCATCAACGAATTCATTGACCAGGCTGTCACCGCCCTTCAAGGAGAGAGCCTGTCGGTGCGTCATGCGGCTCTCTCGTGCCTGCGAAAGTTTGCCGACATGAGCGAAAACCATCGGTTGATAGCTCACAGCGCACTCAAAAGCGCACATTTAGATTTTTTTTAGGAGAATAATGTGGCGAATGTCAGCAAATAGTTGTACTTTTGTGCGATTAAAAAAGTCAGGAGCCTCATGAACGAGAATGTAAAACAGACGGTGACGCAGATTCTCACCTCCTACTTGGAGACCAACAAGCTGCGCCGCACTCCCGAGCGCTATGCCATACTTGACGCCATCTACAGCATCAAGGGGCAGTTCAGGATTGAAACGCTCGACCAGCTGCTTCTACAGCGCAACTTCCGTGTCAGCCGGGCCACACTCTACAATACCATCCGCCTGTTCCTCACGTTGAGGTTGGTGGTGCGCCACCGCATGGCTGAAGGAACGTTCTACGAGGGGTGCTACGACAGTACGAGCCACTGTTACCAAATATGTACATTCTGTGGTCGCACAACTGCGGTGCAATCGGCTGAAATCACGGAGGCCCTGGAGAAAATACATCTGCGGCGATTCCACAAGGATGTCTATTCGATGTATATTTACGGTGTATGCAGCACCTGTTTGGCCAAGCAGACCCGTCTGAGGAGACTCAGGGAGAAAAACGGACAATAGAGTTAGTATCTGCGTGAGTGCGTCCACCACCTTTCAAGTACAGTGGACCTTCACTCCCACATTTCTTCACTCTTGCATCCTCCACTCCTGCTCCAACAATCCATAAGTGAGTATTTACAATAGAAAACAACAACAATATATCTTTGAAAATGAAAACAGGTAAAGTTGACGTCCTGCTCGGATTGCAGTGGGGCGACGAAGGTAAAGGAAAAGTTGTCGATGTGCTGACCCCCCGATATGATGTGATTGCACGATTCCAGGGAGGTCCCAATGCGGGGCACACCCTCGAGTTCGAAGGCGAGAAGTACGTTCTGAGAAGCATTCCCTCGGGCATTTTTCAGGGTGGAAAACTGAACATCATAGGTAACGGCGTGGTGCTCGCTCCCGACCTCTTCATGGAAGAGGCGCGCGACCTTGAGAAGAGTGGCCACGAACTAAAGAACCGTCTGCACATTTCGCGCAAGGCACACCTCATCATGCCTACCCACAGGTTGCTTGATGCGGCCTACGAGGCTGCAAAGGGCAAGAGCAAAGTGGGAACTACCGGAAAGGGCATAGGTCCCACATATACTGACAAAGTGTCGCGAACAGGTTTGCGCGTGGGTGACATCTTTGATAATTTCCAGGAAAAGTATGCAGCCCACAAAGCTCGCCATGAGGCCATACTCCGTTCGCTCAACTACACCGACTACGACATCACCGAGGTGGAGCGTAAGTGGATGGAGGGCATCGACTATATGAAGCAATTCCCAATTGTTGACTCCGAACACGAAATCAACAACATCCTCAATAGCGGGAAGAGTGTGCTTTGCGAAGGTGCACAGGGCACCATGCTCGACGTTGACTTTGGCAGCTACCCCTTTGTCACTTCGTCCAACACAATCTGTGCAGGAGCCTGCACCGGACTGGGCATCGGCCCCAACCGCATCGGCGAAGTATATGGCATCATGAAGGCCTACTGCACTCGTGTGGGTGCAGGGCCGTTCCCCACCGAACTGTTCGATGCTACTGGCGACCGCATTCGTGCTCTTGGCCATGAGTATGGCGCCGTCACAGGACGCGAGCGTCGCTGTGGCTGGATTGACCTCGTTGCCTTGCGCTATGCCATTATGGTCAACGGAGTCACTCAGCTCATCATGATGAAGAGCGACGTGCTCGACGACTTTGACACCATCAAGGCCTGCGTAGCATATCGTCAGGATGGAAAGGAAATCGACTATTTTCCCTACAGCATCGAACGTGGCATCGAGCCCGTCTATGTGGAGCTGCCTGGGTGGAAGACTGATATGACGCGTTTCACCAGCGAAGAGCAGTTCCCCGAGGCGTTCAACCAGTACATACGATTCCTTGAGGAGCAGCTCCAAACACCCATTAAAATCATCAGCATCGGTCCCGACCGTGCACAGACCATCGTCAGAAAATAAAAAAGGAACTATGGCACAGAAACCTAGCATACCCAAGGGAACGCGCGACTTCTCACCCCTCGAGATGGCCAAGCGAAACTACATCTTCGACACAATAAAGGATGTGTACGCCCTCTACGGATTCCAACAAATTGAAACGCCTGCCATGGAAAATCTGCAGACGCTTATGGGAAAATATGGAGAAGAGGGCGACAAGCTCCTCTTCAAGATTCTCAACAGCGGCGATTTCCTCAACAAGGTCTCCGACGATGAACTCGCGCAACGCAATGCTCTTCGCCTGGCTGCCCGTTTCTGCGAAAAAGGACTGCGCTACGACCTTACGGTGCCCTTCGCCCGCTATGTGGTCATGCATCGCGATGAGCTGCAGCTGCCCTTCAAACGTTACCAAATGCAACCTGTGTGGCGCGCTGACCGTCCGCAGAAAGGGCGCTATCGCGAATTCTACCAATTCGATGGCGATGTCGTTGGCAGCGACTCTCTACTCAACGAGGTGGAGCTCATGCAGATTGTCGATACCGTGTTCACCCGCTTCGGCGTACGTGTGCAGATAAAGATCAACAACCGCAAAATACTCACCGGCATTGCCGAGACTATCGGTGCCGCAGACAAGATAGTGGATATCACTGTGGCTATTGACAAACTTGACAAAATAGGCATCGATAATGTCAACGACGAGTTGCGGGCTGACGGACTCACCGATGAACAGATACAAAAGCTGCAGCCTATTATAGCTCTCGAGGGAACCAACGAGCAGAAACTCCAGACCATCACCCAGGTGCTCAGCACCTCCGAGACAGGCCTCAAGGGAGTTGAAGAAACACGGTTCATTCTTGATACCCTCAGTACTGTAGGACTCAACAACGAAATTCAGCTCGACCTCACCTTGGCTCGTGGGCTGAACTACTACACAGGTGCCATCTTCGAGGTAAAAGCTCTCGATGTGCAGATAGGAAGCATAACAGGTGGAGGTCGCTACGACAATCTCACTGGCATCTTCGGCATGCCTGGTCTGAGTGGCGTGGGCATTTCTTTCGGAGTTGACCGTATTTTCGATGTGCTCAATGCGCTCGATGCCTACCCCTCCGAGGCTGCTAGTGGCACCCAGTTGCTCTTCATCAATTTCGGTGCCAAGGAAACTGCCTATTGTCTGCCCGTAGTGGCTATGGCAAGGAAGGCAGGCTTGCGTACAGAAATCTATCCTGATGCCGTCAAGATGAAAAAGCAGATGAGCTATGCCAACGTCAAGCAGGTGCCTTTCGTTGCCCTTGCAGGCGACAACGAGATGGCAATGCAGCAGTTCACCCTCAAGAATATGACTACTGGCGAGCAGCAGACTGTCTCTGCTGAAGAACTGGTGGCAGCCGTGAGGGAAAAAGTGGTCAAGTGAATTACCAAACAGAGTGTTATATAGAAAAGTTTCTTAACCTTAAAAACAAACAAAGACATTATGAAGAAAAAATTTATTTGTGCCGTTTGTGGATACATCTATGAAGGCACTGAGGCACCCGAGAAATGCCCCATCTGCAAGGCTCCTGCCAGCAAGTTTAGCGAACTGAAAGAAGACGGCGAGACCACCTATGCCACCGTGCACCGCATTGGCGACGGCAAGCCCGACGGCGTAAGCGAGGAAATGATTCAGGACCTGCGCAACCACTTCAATGGTGAGTGCGGCGAGGTAGGTATGTATCTGGCCATGGCCCGTCAGGCCGACCGCGAGGGCTATCCCGAAATTGCAGAGGCTTTCAAGCGCTATGCTTTCGAAGAGGCCGACCACGCCAGCCGCTTTGCCGAGCTGCTCGGCGAGTGCGTTTGGGACACCAAGACCAACCTCGAAAAGCGTGCTGCCGCTGAGGCCGGAGCCTGTGAGGACAAGTTCCGTATTGCCAAGAACGCCAAGGCTGCCGGATTCGATGCCATCCACGACACTGTCCACGAGATGGCCAAGGACGAGGCGCGCCATGGTGCTGGCTTCGCTGGTCTTCTCAAACGCTATTTCGGCAAATAAGGCATCGTTTAACCATGCCATATACAGAGAAAGGGTGCATCCCGTTTGGGACGCACCCTTTCTCTGTATATATACCTTTGTGGAATTGACTGCTTTGTGATTCAGTATCCGGGGTTTTGCTTGAGTTTCTTGTTCATGCTGAGAGTTTTTTGGGGGATGGGGAACACGGTGGTAAAACGGTTTTCCTCACCAAAAACTGGCGTGCGCAGGTCGTAGGAACGGTGGAAAAGGTCAAAACGAATCATGTCCTGACGGCGCCATCCTTCCCAACAGAGTTCCATGAGTCGTTCGTCGATGATGTTTTTAAGGGTGGGCTCGCGAGGAGGCATGTTGGCGCGTGAGCGTACCCGATTGAAGGGGGTGAAGGCATCGCCTTCGCCATCGCGGACAATGGCTTCGGCACACATGAGGAGCACGTCGGCGTAGCGGTAGAGCACGATGTCGTTGTCTTGCAGTTTGCCATCGTCGTAGGCCGTTTCGTCTATTTCGTATTTGTGCATGCGCGCACCAGCAGTCTTTTCGTATTCGAACCCGGAGATGTCGAATTTGGTGATGGCGAGGGGACGATATACCAAAGGATCGCCGCTGTCGGTGAAGACGAGCTGATTATTAACTTTTACGGTGTCGCAGAAGAAGTTGATTCTCAGGCGATTGTCTTCCTGGTCTGTACCATATCCGTAGGTGCGTACGGCTGTAGTCGTGGCGCTCGGGCCATTTTCAGAGCCCAGCCCGTAAGCATCTCCGTGGCTGTAGTGACGCGAGCGGAAGAGATAGATGAAGCGGTTTGTATAGAGGGTCTTGTCCATGGGGATGGTAAAGATGTTCTCAATGGAATTGGAGTTGTGGACTTGGAAATTGCGTTCGTACTGGTTTTCGAGTGCATATCCGCAGTCAGCAATCTTCTTGCAGTATGCCTGTGTGGTCTTCCAGGCGTTCATGCGTGTGCCATCCACGGTGAAGAAGATGTCCTTGCCGTCAATCCGTTGGTTGTCGGTCCAGTCGTTGTCTGTGAAAATTTCAGCGTTGAGTGCGAGTTTGGCCAAGAGGAAGTGGGCTACGGGTCGGGTGATGCGTCCGTAGTAGTCGCCTTTCTGGTTGCTGTGGCTTTCGGCGAGTTGGCCCTCTACGGCCTGCAGCTCGCTGAAGACGAAGTCGAACACTTCGCGGCGGTTGCTTTGGGCAACGTCGTCGATGGATGTTTCGGCAGAGGTGACCAGTGGGACATTGCCGAAGAGGTCGAGCAGATAGAAATAGTACATGGCGCGCAGTCCGCGAACCTCGGCTTGGTAGGCCTGCAGTTGGTCAGGACTGAGCAGGTGGGCGTTGAGTTGTAGCCTCTGTAAGGATCGGTTGCAAAGCACGATGATCTTGTAGAGGTAGTTCCACGTGTTGAGCAATGCAGCATCGGATGCTGTCCAAGTGTGCAGATAAAGGTCTTCCCAGAATCCTCCGTCGTACCAGTCGGCACTGCGTATGGGTATGATGGCCTCGTCGGTGGTGAATTCACTATAGTCGTAAACGCCTCGTGCCGTACCTTGCAGTCCTTGGCTGTCGCTATCGCCTCCGATGTAGTAGTAGAGAGTGACCACAGTGTTTTGTATGAGTCCGTCGGCCGATGAGTAGAGTTCTTCCTCAGAAATCTGGTCGCGGGGCTTTTCGTCGAGGCAGCTCTGCAGGGTTGTGGCTGCCAGGAGGATGGTGATGAGATATAAGTAATGTTTCATGGTGGTGTTTGCTAGAATTGTATGCTTACTCCAATTGCGTAGGAACGGTAGCAGGGGTAGGAGCGTTTGTCGTCGATGCCGAGTGTGTTGTTGACTACGAAGCTGTTAATCATGGGCGTGAGTCCGCTGTAGCTGGTGATGGTACACAGGTTGTTGACGCTGAGCGACAGACGGAGCGCACTGATGTAACGTGTTTTCCCAAGGGGTACGTTCCAGCCAAAGGTGAGGTAGTCAAAGTTGAGGTAGTCGCCCTTTTCGAGCCAGTAGTCGGTGGCCGTTTGGTCATAGATGTTGCTTTGTGGTGCATCGGGTAGTACGTTGTAGTCGGGGAAAGACCCCATGTTCATGTAGGTGAGGCTGGTGCCATTGTAAATTTTATGACCGAATGCACCGTTCATCTGCAGGCTCACGTCGAAGTTGCGATAGCGGAAGCTTATGTTTGAGCCGAGTGTCATCTTGGGCATGGCCTGTCCGGCAACGTAGCGGTCGCCTCCGTCCTCGATGTTCTCCACGTTGTTGTTGTCGAGGTCCTCTATGCCGTAGTAGTAGGTGCCGTCTTCGTCCTTGACGAGCCCGTTGCAGTGGGGCAGGTAGAACACGCCCAGAGGCTCTCCGACTATTTGGTAAGTGATGTGGTTGTAGCCTCCGTGGAATCCCGCGCCGTTGAGTTCGCCTATGGGCGTGATGTCTGATGCTGCCATGTAGTTGCCGTCATGGTATCCGCTGAGCGAGATGAGTTTGTTCTTCTGGAAGGACAGGTTGACGTTGACGTTGAGTTCCATGTCGCGTTGGAGAATGGGAGTCAGTCCGAGACCAATCTCCAAACCCTGGTTGCTCATGGAGCCGAGGTTGGCCAACAGTTTGTCGTAGGCAAAGGGGGGTACGCTTACGTCGTAGAGGTAGAGCATGTCGCGGGTCTTGGTGTAATAGTATTCGGCGGTGACGACGAACCTGTTGTTCCAAAATCCCATGTCGGCTCCAATGTTGTTCGAACTCTTGGTTTCCCACTTCAGGTTGGGGTTGGCGTTTCGGACTATGCCCATGGTAACGATGGGGGTGCCTTCCCACAGGAGCATGCCTGCTGGTTTGAGCATCTCCAGCGAGTTGTAGGCGCTGATTCCTCCGAGGTTGCCAGAGATACCGTGGCCCGTGCGTATTTTGAACATGGTGAGCAACTGTTTGCTGACCATTGTGCGGCGGGGCCAGAGGGATTTGAGCACGTCCCATGTGGCTGATACTGATGGGAAAAGGCCCCAGCGGTTGTTCTTTCCCACCATGGAGCTGCCGTCGGCGCGCACGTTGACGGCCAGGGTGTAGGTGTCCTTGTAGTTGTATTCCAAACTGAGCAGCCCCGAGGCTAGTGAGGATTCTTCGTAGCCACTGCCGGTGCCTCCGTAGGGTCGCAGGCTTCCAGCTCCCAGGTTGTTGTAGCCGAAGGCGTTGGTGGTGAATCCTTTGGCCGTGGTGAAGAAGGCCGACTGTGTGTTGTTCTGGTATTCGCCCATGATGACACCTTTCAATGCATGTTCGCCCCATTTGTGGTTATAGATGAGCTGTCCGTTGACGAGCCAGTTCTCGGTTTTCTTCTCGCCGCGGTAGGCTTGTCCTTGTGCCCATGTGTAGGTGGGCAGGTACTCCATGTTTTCGAAACTGTTGTAGGAATAACTGCCGAAGGCGATGAACTTCCATGAGGGAGCGAGGTCGAAGGTGAGCGTCAGGTGAGAGTTGAAGTTGAGCGCCTTCTCGTCCTCCTGCTGGTCGAGAAGTGAGATGGGGTTTCCTATCTGGCTGGCGGTGGAGTTTTTGTCCCATCCCCCGTTGTCGTTGCGTCCGTTGGGATAAGTGGGGTTCTGCGAAGCCGCCGAGTAGAAGAGCTTCTGCACGTCGAAAATGCCGTTGTTGAGCTGTGAGCTGCCGAATACGCCAAGGTCAATCTTGAGCAGGTTGTCGAAAGCTTTCTGGTGAAGGTCGAGCTTGGCTATGAAGTTGCGGTTGCCCCGGTCGCGGATGACCGTTTGGTGATCCATGAATCCGAGCGAAGCGCGGTAGTTGCTTTCCTCCGAACCGCCGCTGAAGGCAATGTGGTGGTTTTGCACGAGGCCTGTGCGCGTGAGCGCATCGGGAAAGTTGGTGTCGTAGTCGCCCTCAATGTGGTAGAGCCCCATTTGCTTGGCTGTGCGCAGATATTCATTTCGGTTGAGCATCTGGATGTTCTTGTAGGTATGCTCTATACCCACATTGCCGTCGTAGGAGATGTGGAACTTGCCGCCATGACCTTTCTTGGTGGTGACGTGGATGACGCCGCTGGCACCACGGCTGCCATAGGGAGCCGTTTCGGCTGCGTTCTTCAGAATGGTGAAACTCTCGATGTCGGCAGGGTAGATGCTGGAAAGGGTGGCCAGATCGCTGTTCACACCGTCTATGACCACCAGCGGGTCGTTGCCGCCGGTGAGCGACGTTGTACCTCTCACGCGCACCGAACTGAGCATGGCCATGCGGTCTGCGCCATTGGAGATGTTCACACCGGCCGCCTGACCATTGAGTGCGTCGAGCGAATTGATGACCAAACCCTTGTTCATGCGGTCCTCTGTCACTCTGTCTATTGAGCCCGAGAGCATGGAGTTGTGAATGTTCACCGTATCGGGCACTTCGGCATTTTCGGTTTTCTGGGCATCGGCAGGGAGAGCCAGCAGCAAGGTCGTGGTCAGAAAGGCGAAAGTTCTTTTCATCAGCTTATCTTTCATGGTTCTTTTTAGGTTGGTTCTGCAAAAATAAAAAAAAGAGGACAAACCTGCAAATTTTTTCTTGTCCTAATTTCCTAAATACAGAAATAATGCCTACTTTTGCACTCCGAAAACAGAAATGCAAATTAGAAAAACAGCTAACAATAATTATTTATAGAAACAAGTATGAGATCGAGAACAGCAAACTGGTTTGAGACGAAAGTGAAGTTCGACAAAACTATGGAAGACGGCATGCAGAAGAAGGTGACCGAGGCATACGTTGTGGATGCACTGAGCTTCACCGAGGCCGAACAGCGCATCACCGAGGAGATGTCGAGCTACATCAGCGGTGAGTTTGAGGTGAGCGACATCAAGAAGGCCGCCTATCACGAGATATTTTTCAGCGACGACACCAATGCCGACCGCTGGTACAAGGCCAAACTGCAGTTCATCACCATCGACGAGAAAACCGAGAAGGAGAAACGCTCAAACGTGAACTATCTGGTTCAGGCTGCCACACTCAACGGTGCTGTGAAGAACATTGACGAGGTGATGGGCGGCACGCTCATCGACTATGTCATTGCTTCCATTGCCGAAACACAGCTGATGGATGTGTTCGAGTATGCCAAGGCCGCTAAGAAGGAAACAGACGACAAACCCGAATTTGAAAGCTGAGAGAGCCATGTACGATGTAAAGAGACATCTACAAGAAGTCAGGGCCTCGTTGCCCGAGGGCGTTCGTCTGGTGGCCGTCAGCAAGTTCCACCCCAACGAATACATTCAGGCAGCCTACGACTGCGGACAACGTATTTTCGGCGAGAGCCACGAACAGGAAATCCGCCAGAAACACGAACAGCTGCCCAAGGACATCGAGTGGCACTTCATAGGACACCTGCAGACCAACAAGGTGAAATACATCGTGCCCTACATCCACACCATCGAGGCGGTTGATTCGTTGCGTCTGCTGCGCGAAATTGAGAAGCAAGCCGCCCGCTGCAACCGCCGCATCCGAGTGTTGCTCGAGCTGCACATTGCCGCCGAGGCCACCAAGTATGGCCTTACGCCCGATGCCTGCCGCCAGCTGCTCGAAGAGGGCGAATGGCGACAGATGGAGCATGTGCAGATTTGCGGCCTGATGATGATGGCCAGCTTCACCGACAATCAGGAACAGATAGCCAGCGAGTTCCAGCAAGCGCAGGATTTCTTCGACGAGTTGAAAGCTCGCTACTTTGCCGACGACCCTGCCTTCTGCGAGCGCAGCTGGGGCATGAGCGACGACTATCCCATCGCCCTGCGCCACGGCTCCACCATGGTTCGCATCGGAACCACCATCTTCGGACCGAGAGTCTATTGAACAAGGCGTCGTTCATGTCGCACCATGAACAATGCACAACAAAAGAATGAAGAATCGGCTGCTATGAAAAAGAGCAACAACCGGTTCTTCATTCTTTTTTTAAACAAGCAGTTCCCTTGTTTTTTTAGAATTCAACCAAAACGCGGGCGTTGATTTGTCGTCCCGTGAGGTAGTTTGGCACGGCGTATTGCTGGTTGGTGACGTCGGTTATCCAGTAGTAGGAGTTGACGTTGTTGATGCCCAGCAGATTCAGACAGTCAACACCCAGCCAGATGTTTCGCAGGAAGGTGTTGTGCTCGTGGTGCTCGTTGCTCAAGGCGCGGTAGCTCATGCCAATGTCGGCGCGCTTGTAGGCCGGGGCGCGGAAACTCTGCATCTCCAGCTCGCGGTGGGGCGGTCCGAAAGGCAGCCCGTCGGCGTATGCCAGCTTGAGCGACATTTTCCACCGTTCGGTGCCGGGAAAATAGTCGGTGAAGAACAGGTTCACCCCGAAGCGCTGGTCGGTGGGCAGTGGCATGTTTCGTCCGTTGAGTTTCATTCGCGTACTCATCAGCGAGAAGCTGATCCACGAGTCGGTGCCGGGCACAAACTCGCCGTAAAGCTTCAGGTCCAGTCCGGCGGTGTGGCCGCTGCCGCTGTTGTTGCCGTAATACACTATCTTCACGTTGTTCACACTGTAGGGAACCAGGTTGGACAGCGCCTTGTAGTACGCCTCTGCCGAGAATCGGTAGGGGCGTTCGTTGATGCGGAAGCGGTAGTCCCATCCGGCGATGAAGTGGATGGAGCGTTGGCTCTTTATCTTGCTGTTCAGCGTGGCTGTGGTGATGCCCCGCGTGGTGGTCGTGTCGCGCAGCTCCTTGTAGAAAGGTGCCTGATAGTACAGGCCGGCTGCCACGCGGAAAGTCATGTCGGGGTTGAAGGCGGGCACGATGCCCAGGCTGACGCGTGGGCTGACAATGGTTTCGCGGTTGAAGTTCCAATGGGCCATGCGCACACCATAGTTCAGCGTGAAGAATGTCTGTCCGCCGCCTTCGTCTCCGTTCTCATCATTCGTTCCGCCCGTGCTGAATTTGTAGGTGTCCTGTGCATAGGCTTCCACGCGGTTGGCGTTCAGCCGGTTGTGGGCGTTGAGCGAATAGATGAGGTAGAGGTCGCGTCCGGTGTGGGGCACCGAGTAGCCCGCAGAGTCGCGCATTTCGTACTCGCGGTTGTGCTCGGTGATTTGTTCCATTCGGTAGGTGACGCCCGCCTCCACGTTGTGCTTGCGGGTTTTCTGGTTGAGCATCAGCTTTACGCTCTCCACGTTGGCCTTCAGGTAGTTTCTCGCATGCTCCATATAGGTGCCCACGCCCAGATTTTCGCTGGTTTCGGTTTGGGTGAGCCAGTATTGTCCCTGTATGTCGTATGTTTCCTGTTCCTTGGTGTTGAAGGCCGATGCAATGAGCGACAGGTGGGTGTTCTCGCCCAGGTGGCGGGTGATGCTGAGCGTACCGAAGAAGGTGCGGAACAGGTCGCGCTCCTCGCCGTCGAAATAGACGCGGAAGTCCTTCACGTTCTTCATGGTGCCGAACTTGGTTTCGCGGTCCTTGGGCTTGAAGTTGTAGTGGTTGTCCGAAATGTTGCCTATGAAGTCGATGGTCCAGCGTTTGTTGGGCTGGTAGCTCAGGTAGGTTTGGTAGTCAAGAAACGTCGGGTCGTATTCGCCCTTGGTTTCGAGCGAGCCTAGCAGGTAGCGGTTGGTCTTGTAGCGGAGTCCGTTGCTCCATGTGAAGTTTTTGCCCTTGATTCCCAGATAGATGCTTCCGCCGAGCAGGCTCGCCGAGAGATTCCCCTCCAGTTTGCGTGTGGGGCGGCGATATTTGATGTCGAGTGCCGACGACATGCGGTCGCCGAAACGGGCCTCGAATCCGCCCGTTGAGAAACCGATGCTCTCCACCATGTCGGGGTTGATGATGGAAAGTCCTTCCTGCTGGCCGCTGCGCACCAGGAAGGGGCGATACACCTCCACATTGTTTATATATACGCAGTTCTCGTCAAAACTGCCGCCGCGCACATTGTATTGCGACGACATCTCGTTGTGGGTCGATACGCCAGCTTGCTGCTGGATGAGTTCCTCCACGGCATTGCCAGTGGCCGAGGGGGTGGCCTTTATGTCCTTCACGTCGATGCTTTGCGTGGTGCCCGTTTGGCGCTTCTTCTCGGTGACGGTCACTTCGTCGAGCACGTAGTCGTCGTCGAACAGCTGTATTTGCAGCGTCTGCTTGCCCCGCGGGTTGCGCAGTACACGCGTCTTGGTCTTGTAGCCAATCATCGAGAAGCTTACCACCACGCTGTCAGCCGAATGCAGCTCCATGCTGAATTCTCCCTTCAGGTTGGTCAGCACGGCTTTGCCTTGTTTCACGCAGCTCACCGTGGCCAGTTCCAGTGGACTCATGTCGGCATCCATCACCTTGCCCTGCAACGTGAACGACTGTGCGTGGACGGCCAGGCTACCCACACACATTATTATATATAGTAGGAACAATCGTTTCATTACTTAATTATAACGCAAGAAACGGTCGATTATTATTTTCGCGCAAAAACTTGCAGAAACTTGTCGGGCCTTTGCCTTTCCGCTTCGGGCTATTCCCTGTAGAACCAAGAGACAATCTTGTTCAGCCAACCAATGGTGAAGTTGAACCAGCGGTAGGTGCCCACGGGCTTGCCGCCGAAACTGAGGATGAAATCGCGCTGCGAGTGGCGGCGGAATGGCAAACCCACATCCATGAAGTAGAAGTGGTGGATGTCGTCGGTGTGGGCCTCCTTCAGCGCGTTCCACACGGTCATGGTGTCGGGGTGGAGCAGGGGATGGCGCTTGCGGCGCGACGCCAGGTACCACAGATAGGCGTTGCCGCCCGTATAGATGCACACGCATCCGCCGATGGTCTTCTCCTTGTATTGGGTGATGTAGAGTCGGCAGTGGTCGCTCTTCATCAGTTCGTAGAACTGCCGCTCCGGTGGCAGAAAACGGCGTATCTTCCATGCGTAGAAACGCTTCAGCATGCGGTAGAAGTCGCGAAACTCGTCGTAGTCGTCCACCTCCTTCGTCACCACGCCTTGCTCGTAGCCCTTGCTTATGCGTTCTCTCGTCTTTTCCGTCAGCCGCTCTTCGGGAGGCATTGAGTGCAGCGAGTTGTGAATCTCCATCCAGTGGACCGGAAAATAGCCCTGCTGTCTGAAATGGCGGTAGCCGAACATCTTGCTGCTCAAGTCGCTGAACTCTATGAACAAGCACAAGCGGCGGTGCAACTTGCGGCTGATGGCTTGCAGCATCAGGCAAAACAGCTCTTCGCGCGGTTCGCCTTCGTCGTATTCGCCCTCGCCATAGACGCGCCCCTGGGTGAACAGATAGGGAGGGATGAGCGACCCTCTGCGGCGCAGCACGGCCAGCATGTGGGCCACGGCATGGCCACCACGCATGGCCACCACCATGTAGGGCCATTGGCCACGCGTCTGCTCCACAATCCTGAACAGCTCGGGACTGTGGAAGAAGTTGTGGGCTGACATGGCAGGCAGCTTGTCGCTGCGGGTGACGATGTCGATGGTGATGCCGTTGACGGGGGTATTAGCCATGGTTGCAGACTGTGTGGCTTCGTTCTTTTTTGCAAAGTTAATTCATAAAATGGTTCTCTCCAAATTTTTGGCCATAAAAAAGGTTTCGCCCACCGATAAGAATTTCCAGCGCATCTTGTCAGTCGCCCTTTCTGTGACTCTGTTTTGCTGCCCGCTTGTCGCGTGCTGCACCCCTGTTTGCAGGCATCCGGAACTCGGGACTTTGCCTTGCTCACAATTCTCTAGAAAATTTGGAATTATTGTCGAGAGATATTTTTTTATTGTCGAGAGATATTTTTTTATTGTCGTGAGATATTTTTCTGTTGTCGAGAGATAATTTTCTATTGTCGTGAGATATTTTTATGATTATCTTCTGGTCGTTCCACCAAATCTTCTGTAGCTTAAAAAAATCCACATAGATGGAAGAATAACGCTCCGCGTCGTTCAAAAACCAATAAAAACCAAAACGGACAAGGAAAAACAGGTTTTTATTTGTTTTGTAAG
>ODAJ012193053.1_pt1 | contig 26723 bp, 19 predicted proteins | sample 1539241 | NCBI WGS metagenome assembly ODAJ01 (sample SAMN02144231, study PRJEB22623) | gut metagenome | biome: sheep rumen | host: Ovis aries | place: New Zealand
GTCTGTCACCCTCATGTCACCCTTGTCACCCTCCAAAAGAGGGTGCAACCCCTGTGTTCATAGGCATTCTGACACCCTGACACCCTCAAACACAAAATTTCCTACAACAGTTCTTTGTGGCTAACTTTGTAAAGGAACTGCGTGCCGGCAAGGTACAGGCCTTCATGCAGAGACTCGAATCACTCTTTGCTGATGGCGACTACCAAGTTGCGGGCGACGCAGAACTCTATTTCCAAAATGCCGCGTGGATTATCTTCAAGATGATTGGCTTTTATACAGAAGTGGAAAGGCATACTTCAGATGGCCGCATTGACATGATTGTCAAGACCACTGACTATATCTATATCCTTGAGTTCAAACTTGGCAGGACTGCCGACGCGGCTCTACAACAAATTGATGACAAACAATACGCCAAGCCCTTCGAGCACGATAGACGTCATATATATAAAATTGGCATCAACTTCTCGACAAAGACCAGACGTATCGACGGCTGGAGAATAGCAGAATAGTAAAAGTTGCGCCCCATTTACAGGTGGATGCTGACATCCACACCCACCTGCAAGGGGTTGGCTTTCTGGGCGAAGTAACGGGTGCCGCCAGCAGCACTGCTCTGAACGGCAAATGTATTGTATTTAGTGTTGGTCAGATTACGGCCCCAGAGGCTGACGACGACAGGCCCGAAGTCATAGTCGGCATGAGCCCCCAGCAGGGCATAGAGTTTCTGGGAGAAGGTGTTGGCCTCATCCCACCAGATCTTGCCCTGGCCCGAGAGGTTGGCACCGATGGTAAACCGGCTGATGTGCCAGTCGGCCATCGCGCTGAACGCGTGCTGGGGAACGAAGGGCACATAGCAGCCTGAGAAATCATGATGGACAGGCATGCGCTCCAGACCTCGGAGGTTCTCCGTCTCCTCATACTCATCGAACTTGGCATTGGTGAAGGCATAGGTGAGTCCCCAGTCGAGGTGGTTGTCGGCGGCACGTCCGCGCAGCGTCAGTTCGGCTCCGCAGGAGTGGCTCTTTCCGGCATTGACCATCATGCGCCCGTAGTTGGCGTGAGGCTCCATGACGGAGAGTTGCTGGTTGCGAATCATCATGTAGTAGAGTGAGAGGTCAAGATGCATCATCGAGTCGAAAAGGTTGAGATGGGTGCCCAACTCGAAGTTCCACGACTCCTCAGGCTTGTAACTGATGGTTTCCTCGATGGCCTTATAGGATGCTTCATCGTGGGGCACGTCGTAGTCGCCGCGCATGGCTAGCCGCTGGTTAAACGTCAGTTCCGTCTGGAGGATGTCGCTGAACATCTGGATGTTGTAGCCTCCGGCGCGATAGCCCTTCGAGACGAGACCGTAGACATTGCCCAGATTGTTGTCAAAACTATAGGTGAGTCCCAACTTCGGCAGCAACTGTGTGTAGGTCTTCGAGAGTTTGTCTTCGACGAGCGAGGTTAGATGATAGGTGGCTGTGGCCTGTGCCGTGCCGCCCGTCATGTTCATATAGGCCAGTGCGTGGTAGTCAATCTTGACGTGGTCGACATTGAAGCGGAGTCCGAGGGTCAGTTTCAGACGGTCGGCTAGCAGAAGACTAGACTCGTGAAAGACGGCGAGATTGGCCTGCGGCGTGCGGAAATACTCGGGCACGCCCATCTCGGCCGACATCGTGACGCCGGCAGCGTCGACAGCGGCTTGAGCCGCCTTTTCGGCTGCGGCTCGGGCGGCAGCATCGGGCAGTCCCTGCTCAAGGAACGTGGGGAGCATGCGCTCTATCATCGCCCCTGTCATCGCGAGGGTCATCGCACTGGTGATGGCATCGCCGATAGGGCCTGTGATGGCATCGCCGAAATAGACGGGCGCATCGGTGCGTAGCCACTGGTAAGATCCGAAGAGTCCGCTGGCGTGCTGCCATCGGCGCTGGTCGTGAGAGCGCAGCACGAACTCCTGCGTCAGGGCGTTCATTTTCTGACACTGCTCCAGTCGCAGATAGTCAGGCGTCATATAGTCCTGGTCCATCTGCATCTCGTCGTTGAGGTACTGATAACTGGTCGTAGAGGTGAAGAGCAGACGGCTGGTGTCGTAACTGATGGAGAGGCCCGTGTTGAGCATATTGCGCTTGTAGCCGTTCATAATCGTAGTAGAGGGATCCAACACCTTCTCATCAGCAGGAAGGTAACTAGAATTGTAGAGAGTTGGCAGATAAGCGAATGGATGAAACTCTCCATATCCGAAGCCGTTCTGGTTGATGTACTGGTAGTCGGCCATCCAGTCGAACTTCAGTTTGTCTGAGGGCTTGAAGATGAGTCGCAGTTTGCCACCAGCCTCATTGCTCTTGTCGTTCTTCTCAGAGAAGTTCTGGTTGTCTATGAATCCCTTCAGGCCGCTGTAGAAGCCAGCAACAGAGAAGGCTAACTTGTCACTGGGACGACTGTAATGGGCCACTTCGACATTCGAGTAGAGACCTGTGCCGATACCCAGACGTATGTCAGTGCCCTGATAGTTGAAGGGATCCTTCGAATAGATACGCACCAGTCCGCCCTCGGTGTTCTGTCCGTAGAGTGTGCCCTGGGGGCCACGGAGGATGTCGACACGGTCGAGCATATAGAAATGGTTGTTGAAAGCAGCCTTCGACATCAGGGGAATGTTGTCATAATAGATGCCCACGGCAGGACTATTGACACGCGAGCCGATGCCTCGCACGTAGATCGACGACGTGAGACGCGCCCCGTAGGCCGGCATCGTGAAGGCAGGCACATACTGTGAGAGTTGGGAGAGGTCGCGCACGTTCAACTGCCGCAACTGCTCGCTGCCGAAGACATTGCTGCTCAGCGGCTGAAGGCGCAGACGCACCTGATCCTTGGGCTGCGCCACCACGATCACTTCATCGAGATCGACCACCCGGCTGGTGTCCGTAAGTGCCTCTGCCCCGAAGGCCTTGACGGAATTTGCTTCTGCCGCCACCTGAAAGCCAAGGGCCAGAAGTGTGAGAGTCAATTTGTTCATACTATCTTTTTTCTATCACTATTGCGGGTGCAAAGGTACTATAATCCCCTTACACCTGCAATCCCCATTTATAATGATTTCTGCAACGACAGCCTGTGGATGGCGAAGACGATATAGGCCACCAGCAGGGGATAGCCTATATAATATAAGGTGGTGACGCTGAAGACGACGTAATCGACGGCACAGACGGCGGCCAGGCCTCCGAGATAGAGCACCGTGCCGCCCAAGGGCAGATGATGGCGCACATCATCGACGGTGGCAATCGCCACGATAAGGATGGCCCAGACGGAGGTGACGAAGAGCCCCAGATGCCATGGAAGGGCATAGGGATTGAGTGAGGGATGGTAGTAGAAGTGGCGCCACATCTCCGGTGCGAAGTTCTGGATGGAACTATAGAGTACGGCGGAAGCGGCGACGAGCAGGCAGAGCAGTGTGGGATAAAACGAGGGGATATCGTTGAAGTGAACTATCTTAGCCCCCTTTCTCAACAGACGTCGCACGCCATAGGCTCCGCCGACAATAGCACAGAAGGCCAGAAACACCAGGAGGTGGACATCGGAAAAGACGTCGATAAACTGGCTGATAGGGTCGTCGGGCGAGACAGCCGCCAGCAGGTCGTGCTCACGCACCCATCCCTGAGTCAACTGATCACGCGCCACCTTCACCCAGACAGAATCGACAGAGTCGGTGGGGACGGTGCGGATATCAGCCACCACCAGATGGTCATTATGCCGGAGTTTCAATGAATCGATCATCGAGAGCATCGGCATCGTCACGTCGCCAGCCTGAATCTCAGCCGTGAGGATGTCGGGCACGGGCATCATCTCCTCCTGCTGTTCGAGGATGCGGAGCGAGTCGGCACTCACCACGAAGTTGTAACCCTGGGTATAGTGATGGGTGGTGTAGAAGGAGATGGAGTCGAGTTGACGCTCGGTCAGATTCCAGGCATCAGGGGTGACAGGCCCCCGATTATAGCACGACGTCAGTGCCAGAAGCAGAAAGAGCCAACTAACGATCTTGCGCATACACATTCATCTGACAATTGGCACAATCAAACTCAAGGCGGAAGCGGCGGCCATCGCCCAAGACCAGAGAGAGCGGCTCACGCCAGCGGGGGCGCTCCCCTCCCCGCCTGACGCAATAGCCAAGGGAGTAGCGGATGCAATGGCGGCACTGCATCAGAGGACCGTCGCCACCACTGAGTTCGTAGGCCGTCAGCGACTGAGCACCATAGAAGTCGCGAGAGAGGCGGTTGGAGATGTTGTAGAGATATGAGTGACCTCCCCTAACCCCTCCTGTAGGAGGGGGATTAATACCTGTAAAGCCATCTTTCCCCCTCCTACAGGAGGGGGCAGGGGAGGTCACCACCATCAATCGCTCCACCAACTGACGACGCATATCAGAAAGCACGCTATTGGGGATAAAAAAGTTGAAATCGGCTGACATTTCCACATGCTCATTGGTAAAGATGGTATCACCTAATTTTGAGAGTTGTCGCACAATATTCTCGCGTGGCGACTTCTGCGCCCGCTGATGTTCAGCGGCCTGGAAGACACGCACGTCGGCGGCTGACAATTCGAAGCCCCCATCCACAGCACGGAGAGAGAGCCGGACTGGCACCTTCCGCTCTGCACTCTGACGTGACAACAGGCGCTCCAACTCCTGATCACTGTTTCGGTAGAGCCGCACACCCGGCTTCAGCGAACGGGGCATGCGATAGGGATAGATGCGATTGCCCACCACCCTATTGGCACGGAAGCCCTCCAACTGGCGGTCGGCATTGATGAAGCACAACCCGTCGCCATTGGCGAAACTGGCCACGCCAGCGACATTGAATGAATCGCTGCGCAACTCTTTCACCGTGCCCACAAACTCGCCGACGGCCTTAGGCGTGTCGAACGAGGCGATGTCGGGCTGACGGCCATGCAGGAAATAGGTGGTGTAGCCCCGATTGAACGTCTTACGGAGATCAGGTGTAAACGTGTAGTGACAGACGCCACGAGAACTGCGGCCATAGGCCTCCGGATGGCGGCGGATGAATTCGTTGAGGCGCTGACTGTAGGCTGCCGTCACATTCTTCACATAGGCGACATCCTTCAGACGGCCTTCGATCTTGAAAGAGGTGGCACCAGCCTGAATGAGTTCTTCCAGATGGTCGCTCTGGTTCATATCCTTCAGGGAGAGCAAGTAGCGGTCGCGCTCCACTTCCCTGCCGTCGGCATCCACCAGCGAGAACTTCATCCGACAGAACTGCGCACACTCCCCGCGATTGGCACTACGGCCAAAACAGTGCTGCGAGGCATAGCAGATGCCAGAATAACTGACGCACAAGGCCCCATGAACAAAAACCTCCAACTCCATCTCCGGCACCTCGCGATGGATCTCTGCTATCTCCTCGACTGAGAGTTCACGGGCCAGGACGGCACGTCTGAATCCCAAATCCTGAAGCCAGCGCACCTTCTCTGCCGAACGATTGTCAGTCTGCGTAGAGGCGTGAAGAGCCAGTGGCAGACCGCCAATCAACTGTAGCACAGACATATCCTGCACCAGGATGGCATCGACACCAGCCTCTGCGAGATCCTGCAAGAGGCGGCGCACGTCATCCAGTTCAGCGTCGTAGAGAATGGTATTGACGGTGACGTAGACCTTGACGCCAAAGGGACGGGCATAGTCGCACAGGCTGCGAATGTCCTCCACACTATTGCCCGAAGCGGCCCGCGCCCCAAAGCGCGAAGCACCGATATAGACGGCATCGGCACCATGATCGATGGCGGCAATGCCGCACGCCAGATTCTTGGCGGGGGCTAACAGTTCCAGTTGCGTCACTTGATGTCGTCGATATTATAGGGAGTCTCCTGATAAACGTAGTAGTTGACCCAATTCGTATAGAAGAGATTCGCATGGGAGCGCCAAGTGACATGGGGTGGATTCTCCGGATTGTTGTTGAGATAGTAGTTCCGGGGAGGCGCCACGTCCTTGCGGATATCCTTGTCGCGACGGTACTCGTTGTCGAGCGTATTTGGCGCATATTCCAGATGCCCCGTGATGAAGAACTCTCGCCCGCCCCTGGCCATCACGATGCTCACGCCGCTGTCGTCGGACTCTGCTATCAGTTGCAGATCCGGACGGGCCAGTATATCCTCACGATGTAACTCCGTGTGACGGCTGTGAGGCATCATAAACACGTCGTCGAAGCCCCTAAAGATGGGCAACTGCGGGTCGAGGGGCTTCTGAGGGAAGATGCCGAACATCTTCATCGGCAGCGGATACTTGGGGACTCCATAGTGATAATAGAGTCCTGCCTGCGCCGCCCAGCAGATGTAGAGCGTACTCGTCACGTGGGTACGTGCCCAACTGAAGATGTCGGTGATCTCGGGCCAGTAGCCGACATCCTCATACTCCAGTTGCTCCACAGGTGCTCCGGTGATGATCATCCCGTCGAACTTCTCATGGCGCATCTCCTCGAAATCACGATAGAACATCATCATGTGCTCTATGGGTGTGTTCTTGGGTGTATGGCTTTTCAACTTCATAAAACTGATGTCGAGTTGAAGGGGCGTATTCGAGAGCAGACGGATCAGGTCGGTCTCCGTCGTAATCTTCAGCGGCATCAGATTGAGAATGACAATCTTCAGCGGACGAATATCCTGCGAGTGGGCACGGGTATCGTCCATCACAAATATATTCTCCTGCTTGAGCAAGTCAATGGCAGGCAATCTGTCGGGTAGTCTTAACGGCATAGTCTTTGATTAAAATTAAGATTCAACATCTATCACGCAGACGGAGACATTGTCCAGCCCGCCTGCTATCTCGGCGGCATTGCAGAGGGCTCTGGCATCGGCTCCACGCTTGAGCAGTTGCTCAATCTTCTGGTCATTCAACATATCGGTCAGGCCGTCGCTGCACAGCAGATAGATGTCATTAGGCAGCAGTTCGTCAGTCATCCGCTCAATGTCGAAGAATGAACTATTGGCTCCGCCCCCGATACAATTGGTGATGATGCTGCAATGCTTCTCAATGCCCACCTCTTTGTTAAAGGAATGGTCTGTGGTCAACTGGCGCAGCGAGCCGTGACGCAGACGATAAAGACGGCTGTCGCCACAATTGAGCGAGAAAACCTGGCCTTCATAGGCGCACAAGCCAACCAAAGTGGTGCCCATCCCCTTGAGGGTCTCGTCGACACGGCCCTTAGAGTCGATGATGGCATTGATGGACTGCAGCCAGGCAGCCATCATCGTCTTGAAGTGCTCATCGTCAAGACCGGAAGGAATATCATTGAAGAAGAACTGGAAATTGTGCAGGGCTTCACTGCTGGCCACCTCACCGCTGAGATGACCTCCCATCCCATCGGCAACCGCCACTATCAGACGATTGTCGTCGCGCACCTCCAGCCGGGTCTGAAATTCATCATTACGGATAAAGGAACTCCCGACGAGCACCATATCCTCATTATTCGATCTCACACAGCCTACCTTACTGGCTGCTGTCACATACAATTGTCTCATCACTCTTTATCTAACAATCACCTGGAGATTGAGATTGGCCAAAGTCAATATGTCACCATTGTGCAGCGACATCTCTACGTCGGGCTGCAGCGGGCGCTGATTCAACTTGGTGCCATTCGACGAGTGCCTGTCGGCAATCACCCAGCCTGACGACGGAGAATAATGCAGTTGGGCATGGGTTCCTGACACATAGGGAAACTTTTCGAGGAACTGGACATACGGCCCGTTCCTGCGCCCGATGATGGCACCGTCGATACCCACGATGCGCACATTGACGCTGTCGTTGGCAAGAGTTAGCATGGGTTGGCCACCAGGGCCGTTCATCTGCACCATATCTCTCATGGAATCGCCGGCAGAAGTGCCAGTGATATTCATAGCAAGGCTATCCGACATCCTGCCGCCCCCCTGTCTTGCAGCCGCCTGTTTATCGCCAGGAGCAACCATCAGCCCGCCACAATGAGTGCAGCGCCGGCCGATACCAACACTACCACAACGGTCACAATACAACAAGGCCTGCCCACACTGGTCGCAGAAATGGGAATCGTTCTCTATCTCTTCCTTGCAAGTCGGACAAATAATCATATCTCTTCGTTAAATATCTTCTGGTTGTATTATCTGATAAGTCTCCTTTGTCACCTGGTCGGGCGGCATCTGGGAGACACGCATTGACAGTTTCTGAATAGTGGCATCGAGCATGTTGCGCATCTCACGGGCATTACCCCATGACTCGTCCTTGTTCATCACCATCCTATATATAGTATCAAGGGCTTTGAACTCTGCTGTCGGCGAGAGTGTGTAAGACTCCTTCTGAGCCATCTGCTTGTAGATAGCCAGCAGTTCATCCTCGTTATAGTCGTCGATATGCAGTTTGTGAGTGAAACGGCTGGCCAGGCCCGGGTTCATCATCAGAAACTCCTCCATCTTGTCCTTGTAGCCGGCGGCGATGACGATGAACTTACCGCGATCGTCCTCCATGCGCTTCATTAGGGTGTCGATGGCCTCCTTGCCATACTGGTCGCCACCGTCGCTCAGTGTATAGGCCTCATCGATGAAGAGGATGCCCCCCATCGCCTTGTCGCACATGTTATTGACGATCTTCGGCGTCTCACCCATATACTTGCCTACAAGCGTAGCCCGACTCGCCTCCAGCACACGGGAGGTGGGCAGAATCTCCATCGACTGCAGGATCTCTCCCATCTTTCGGGCGATGGTGGTCTTACCTGTACCAGGATTACCCGTCAGGATGAAATTCATCGCCAACTGCTGAACCTTACCGGCCCCCATCGCTGCACGCTGCTTCATGAACATGCTCTGCACAGCCAGACGGCGGATGGAGTTCTTGACCGTACGCATACCGATAAACTCATCCAGTTCGTTGAGCACTTCATCGAGCGGACGCGCTGCCTCATTCTGAGCCATCGGCAGGTCGTCCTTTGTCAACTTGAACATATCAGCCTCCTGGAAGCCAGGATCGCTCATCAATTTCACCAGTCGCTGACTCTGTCGCTCCACAGCAGCATCAAAGATGCGCCGGGCCTCACGAGCATTGCCGAAATTCTTGTCGCGACGCAGATACAGTGACTCGAACTCACGGTGGATGGCACCTTGCGTATCCTCATCGACCGTGAAGTTCTTGCTCTTCGCCAGATTGATGAATATCTGTGTGAGTTCGTCAGGTGTATAGTCGTCGAAATGGATGGTCTGCGTGAAGCGGCTCTTTAAGCCCGGGTTGGAGTCGATGAAATCGTGCATCTGGTCTGTGTAGCCAGCCACGATACAGATGAACTTCCCCCGGTCGTCCTCCAGGCGTTTCAGCAGCGTATCGATGGCTTCTGAGCCGAAGGAGTCACCATCATTAGACTTCAGCGTATAGGCCTCGTCGATAAACAGCACGCCGCCCAGGGCCTGGTCCACCAACTGATTGGTCTTGATGGCAGTCTGGCCGGAATAGCCTGCCACCAGTTTAGCACGGTCGGCCTCCACCAACTGGCCACGGGACACGATGCCCAGCGTCTTGAACACATCGGCCATGATACGGGCCACGGTGGTCTTACCCGTTCCAGGATTTCCTGTGAAGACATAATGCTTGCCTTGGAAAGTGTTGGTCTCGCCACGCATAATCTGGAGATTCAAATACGCAGCGAGGTTGGAGATTTCTTTCTTGACACCGGCAAGTCCCACCAAGCCGTCCAGTTTCTTCAGACAGTCGGTATAGTCTACAGTCTGCGGAGCCTCGTACGGAATATCCTGAACCTCGATGGTCATCAGTTCCTCGTTGCTCATCGTCGAGATGCTCTCACCCTGCAGACGTTGAGCCTGTTTCTTGCATATCTGGTCAAACAGACTGCGCATCGTACGGCCGTTGGCAAAGTCCTTGTCACGCGAGTTGTACATCTCGGTGATCATCTTCTTCGTCAGGGCCTCAGCCTGCGCTGAGAAGATATATTTCTTATCCTTCGCAAAGACAAGCATAATCTGATAGAGTTGCTCCGGCGTATAGTCCTCGATATTGAGGAAATAGTTGAAACGGCTGCGGAAGCCGGGATTGATACGGAACAGATTGTCCATCTCCATACGGTATCCTGCTGCGATGACCACGAACTTACCGCGATCATCCTCCATACGCTTCATCAACTTCTCCAGAGCCTGTGCCCCCTGATTATCACGGTCGCCGGCCTGACTGACTGGTGCCAGCGTATAGGCCTCATCCACGAAGAGGATACCGCCCATGGCCTTGTCGCACAGACGATCCACCACCTTCGGCGTCTCGCCCTGATAGGGGCTGACCATCTTGGCGCGGTCCACCTCCACCACATGACCGCTGTCCAGATAGCCTATCGAGGAAAGTATCTCTCCCAGTTTACGGGCGATGGTAGTCTTTCCTGTTCCCGGGTTACCCGTCAGAATGATGTGCATCGACATCTTCTCCTGCTCGCCTAGACCACGCTCGGCACGCTCTATACTGTTCTGTACGGCATAGGCAATCTCACGGACAGCACTCTTCACCTCATCCATGCCGATGAACTTGTCCAGATCCTTGAGGATGTCGTCCACCGAGCGTTCCTCAGGCACATAGCCCTTGATGTCGCTCTTCTCCACGATGGTGGAAGAGACGCCACGACTGATGAACTGAGTGAAGATGTCTTCGGCAGTCTTCATCGCCAGATGAGCATTGCCGAAGGTCTCGTCCTTGATCTTTATCTGATATTTGAAATACCGCTTCAACTGCTCGTCGGCCTCAGGAGTGAAGTCTGAGATGCCATAGCGGGTACGGAGACTCAACTTGCAGATATCCGTCAGTTCCGTGAAATTGGGCGTCGGCAGCCGGAATGTGTACTTGAAGCGATTAGCCACTGCCGGGTTGCTCTCCAGAAAATCGTCCAGTCCCTTCGGCAGTCCTGAGATGACGACTATCGGATTGTCATCCCACTTGTCCATCTCGACAAAGAGTTTGTCGAGCGGATTCACCTGATTGGAATACTTGTCAGGCAACAGTTTCTGCACATTATCAAAGAAGAGTATGCCGTTCTTCGCCTTCTTGATATTATCATCCCATTTATCGACAAACCGCTGGTAGTCAACAGCATCCACCATCGTCAACTTTGGCTTCTCGATGATTTTGTTCTGGTAGAAGTAATCCTTGAGGATTTCTGCCAGAGCAGTCTTTCCCGTACCAGTCTCACCGATGATGATGGCATTGACAGAGATGCGCACCTGCGCTATATCCTTACGGGAGCGCAGGAAGGTATAGGTGTCGACAATAGTCTTCAACTGCTGCTTGACACTATCCAACCCGATGAGTTTGTCGAGCAGATTTTGAGTCACTAGCGGTTTTCCGCACCATTTGCAGAACTTGGCTATACTCCGGTTTTCCTTATGACAATGTTCACAAATCATTATTCCACATCTTTTTCTAATTGCTGAAGTGTCTCCGTGAAACTAAAGTGGAAGTTATCCACATCAGGATTGCTGACATTCAACAGACTTGGACTATATAGGATGAAATTGAGTACGAAGATTGCCACCATCACACTCCAAAGCACATAGTGGAGCACACTCTCGCCACTGATGGAGCGCACCTGGTCCGTCACATCGTCGAGCAGTCCGAACTTAGACCCCTTGAAACGATACGACTTCGTCTTGAAGGTATAGTAGAGCGGCTCCAGAAGACTCGACTTTATATCATTGTCAAGCACCTCCGTGATCAGTCGGTTGTCTGCCTTCGAGTCGCCTCTGAAATCTGTCAGATGGCATACCAGCATATAGAGCAACGAAATCACGATGACGGCCAGATTGAACAGCCCCGGGTGGGATTGGTCGATATACCTTAATATAATAATAGGTATAAACGAAGACAGAGCGCCCAGCAGTCCCCATAACAACGAGAAGAACAGGTCATAGCCTCTGAAGTAGGCCCGAGTCCCCACAATGACACCCGTCATGCCGCCCAATGGCAAGCCAATACAGATGAACGAGTGGTCCAGCAGGTACGTACGGTCTTTCACGCCGATAAACAGCACGAGCAGCAGCCAGAATGCAGAGAGACCGTAGAATATCATTCGCCAGACTTTCTCCTTGCCCTTGGCACGCAGCCAACTGTTACGCACGTTTTTAATTCGGTTTGACGTCTCCTCGCGGGCATCCACAAAGCGGCGGTAGTAAGTCTGGGAACTGTCGATTTCTCCCAGTTTGTTCAGCCAAGCCTCAAGCGTGTGCTCATAGGAATACTCCTCACTGAAGTCAGCATACGGATCCTCATGGTAGAAGACTGACAGCCACTGCGTGAACGATCCGTTACGCATCTCATTCCTGACCAGCGAATTATTGCGCGGGTCGAGGTTCTTGCCGTCCGTCAGTTCTGTACCGTCGGGCAGCAGATAGGTTGGTGTAACGCCCAGGATCCGGCAGAACCGGTAGACTGCCGTCTTCGCATCATAAGCCCCAAGCCGCTCTTTGTTCTCCTCGCTCTTGAAGTCGAAGCAGCGATGGGCCTCGTTGAGCACCTCTGCCCAACCGTGCAACTGGGCGAAATAGAAGAAGCGCCCGTCGGGGTCGATGATATCCGACACCTCCTGTTCGAAGTCGGCATCATTCATGTGCTCCAGGTTCTTCATCCGCTCACGCAGCAACTCTCCCACCTTCATCGGCGTATTGGCGAAACGCAGATCGTAGGCCGCATTGCGGTCCAGATTGTAGAGCACTTTATAGGCCAGAGCCTCTGAATATGGCTGTCCTTGCGTCAGGATCCTCAGACTCTCACAAGCCATCTTATCCTCGTGGCTGTACATCCAGGAGAGCAGGCGGCCGTCTGTCAGGCAATGCCAGTCGTCCTCTGACAGTTTCTCCTTGCCGAAGGTCCTGACAATCTCCGCCAGACTCGACGAAGGATATTTGCCAAGAAGCGAAATCTCTGAATCAATCTCATACACCACCCGCATCACTGCCACACGGGCATCAAAGTCCTTCCGTGAGCCATTGGCAAAATAGGAGCGCAGACGCTTCATATTACACTTCGTATGCGACTCCAGATAGAGAAACAATGAATCGTTGGGATTCTGAAGCAGGATGCCATAGTCGTCGATATAACTCAAAAGCGAGATGGCCACACTGTGGACATCATCACACAGCGAGCCTTTTACATCACGATACGGATAGGTGGGCTCCATCGTGTAAACAGCGGCCAGCAATCCGGCATGCTGATCGACAGGGTACTTGTTGACAACGATATCCTTGACGATCGTGCTCAACTTGTCGTTACCGCACTGTTCCAGCCAACTGCTGATACGTCCGTTATAGAGATATCCTATGGCCAACTTCTCATTGTCGATGAGCAGCGGTACAAGTTCGTGGATATTGTCGGCCACAAGATTCCTGTCCGGGTCGACGATGAAACTCTTATATCTCAGGAAGGGCGAACTGAGATCCACCTTGGGGCTCTCCCCTTCAAACCATTTCTCCACCTCGTCATAGCCCCATCGGTTCAGCGGATTGACCGTCGTCATACCCTGCACAATCATCCTGACGCGCTCCGGCAGTTCGTTCAGATGGGGCAGTCTGCCTTCATTCTTCTGGCGCATCATCACGCGCTCGTTGCTGCTCATCGGGTTGCCCCCCAGCCAGAGGGCCATCAGCGTGATGCCAAGGGAGTAGAAATCGGCTGCAGGGGTGATCTCCACCACACCGTCGATGACATCAGAGTACATCTCAGGGGCAGCATAGATGGGGGTTCTGGCCTGGGTCGTACGGTGCGCCTTGCCATCGTCCTCCAGCATGCTGGAGATGCCGAAGTCGCCCAGGACCACTTCCGTATGCTCCTTGTCGCGGAAGAAGAAGTTGCTGGGCTTGATGTCCTTGTGCAGGATATTGTTCTCGTGGATGTAGGCCAGTGCTGCGGCGGCCTGCAAGGCGATACGGCGGAAGAGATTAAGGTCGCCGTTCAGTTTGAACTCGCTCATCGTACCGCCTTCGAGATACTCCATCAACTCATAATAACGGCTTTTCCCGTCAACATAGGTCTTGCCATAGTCAAACAGTTTCACGATCATCTCAAACCTGAAGTTGTAGATGACCTGCAGCATCTTCTTGTTGACATTGAAGTTTGGATAATAAATCTTCAGGACGAAATCCTTCCCGTCGCGCTCCACCAGATACACCTGGGCTTCGCCGGAATTCTGACTGAGACTGCGCACTTTCTTGTAGTAGACGCCTTTCAGCGAGAAATAGTCGTCAGTTGCCGTGTCCACCGCAGGCTCCCGGCTGCTGGCTATTGTCGTATCAATGGGCAGCGGCGAATCTTGCAGCGGCACGTCATCGGCCGGACGCAGGGTGTGTTCTGTGGTATCTCCTTCCACATGCAGCGTCCTGTCAACATTTGGATTCTCTTCCTTTGGGGTATTATCTGGCGTTCTTAGTGTACTCATTTACTTATCGTCTTTAATTTCCTTTCGGATATTGTTTCCTAGTATAATCCATTTCCCGCCCAACTGCGGTTTGGCACAACCGCACGGACTGGAATGGAGGGCATGCTTGAAGTTGCACTCCCAAGCCAGCCTCACGCCCTGCGGCTTACAAGCCATCGCATAATTACGGACGGTGGCTGGCTTTGTCGTCGGCTTCTGCGACATCTTCTCCAACAGGGCCGCCAGGCGCTCTTCCTGCTCCTGTTTCCTCTTGTCCAGATCCCGCTTATCCACCGGAGCATCACCCAAGGTCTCTATTATCGGGTTGACTACACCCCTGTCACGCGCCAGCAGGGTCAGCACACGCTCTCTCAATTTACGGTTCAACTGCTCACGCACCCTGTCGCGCTCTGTGGCGATGGGGATGACCATATCCAACTGCTGAAGTTCCTGAGCCAGTTGTTCCATCTCCTTGTATTCCGGTGTCATCTGAAGTTCTTTCAGCAGATGCTTGGCCTCCTCGGTCAGGGGATTGCCACACTGCTTGCAGAAGGAGAAGTCGTTCATCGTGTGACAGGTGGGACAGACGATACCGCCACGAGGATTGCCGCATTCCGGGCAGAAAGCCTCGTTGCCCGACAACTGGGCTCCGCAGAAGGAACAGACGTCTGTGCGGACATAGTGATGGCAGACCTCGCAATAGTCTGCATCGAGATCGATGCCTGCACCGCAATAGGGACAGGTGGAAGCACCGAGGGGCTTCCCGCAGGATGCACAATACTTGGCTTCAGGCTCATTCACAGTACCGCAATAAGGACATTGTGTGCCACTGGCTGCACGGGCATGCATCTGCTGGGCGGTCTGGCCCTCTGCCGGCCGTTCCATCGTCAACTCCTCATGCTGCAGCAGGGGCGCATCATTGGCATTTTGTGCTGGGTCAAGAGTAATATCTTCGTTCATAACTAAACACGTGATTAACTAAGTTAGGTGCAAAGATAGTATTTTTTTCTATATTGACAAAAAAAACCGCCGTAAATTTATATTTACGACGGCAATTTTATGAAATTCCTATCAATTTACCACAATTGGAGGCGCTCTGACTCAGGAATAAACAACTTATCGCCCTCCTTCACGCCGAAGGCCTCATACCAAGCCTTGATGTGTGGCAGTGCGCCGTTCACGCGGAAACGTCCCAGGGCATGCGGATCGCTCTTCGTACGATTGCGGATTTCGGCCTCTGTGATATTGCCGGCCCACACACCAGCATAGGCATGGAAGAAACGTTGATCGGCGGTCAGACCGTCTTTCTCGCCAAGAGGCTGACGCTTGGTGGCGTTCTTATAGGCTGCCCAAGCCACCTGCAGACCTCCATGGTCGGCCAGATTCTCACCCAACGTCAGACGGCCATTGGCCTTCAGGTCAGGCAGCACGTTGATATTCGAGAAGAAATCGGCATACTTGTCCGTACGCTCTGTAAAATTCTTTCCATCAGCAGCAGTCCACCAGTCCTTCATATTTCCGTCCTTGTCGAAACGGCGCCCCTGATCGTCGAATCCGTGCGTCATCTCATGACCGATTACCACACCGATAGCACCATAGTTGAAAGCATCATCAGCAGTCATGTCGAAGAACGGATATTGCAGGATACCTGCCGGGAAACAGATTTCATTGGTCGTCGGATTATAATAAGCATTCACTGTCTGGGGAGTCATGTGCCAGTCATCGCGGTCAACAGGCTTCCCGACGGTGTGGTTGATTCGCCACTCATTCCAGAACCGGCTGCACTCCTGCATATTCTCGTAGTAAGATTTTTTAGGGTCAATTTCCAGTTTGGAGATGTCAGTCCACTTGTCAGGATAGCCCACCTTCACATAGAACGTATTCAATTTCAGCAGGGCATTCACCTTTGTCGAGTCGTCCATCCAGTCCTGGGCTGCGATTCGCTCGCCAAGGGCTATCTGCAGGTTCTTCACCAGCGTCAGCATGCGCTGCTTTGCGGCTGCAGGGAAATACTTCTCTGCATAGATCTTACCGAGAGCCTCACCCATCACACGCTCCACCTGACCCGTGCTGCGCTTCCAGAGGGGATGATTCTCCTTGCGGCCTGAGCGGATACGGCCATTGAAGTCGAAACTCTCGGCTACGGTGGCGTCGCTCAGGTAGTTAGCAGAACCAGAGATGAATCCCCACTCCATCACGTCGCGATACTCAGCAGGCTTGAGGGTTCCAACCAGTTTGTTGGCTCCTTCGAGGAAAGCGGGCTGTCCGACCACCATCTCCTGGAAATACTTGGTGTCGATACCCTGAGCGTTCATCACTTTCTCAAGCGGCAGGTTAGGATACTTCGTCTGGAATTCCTTCAGCGTCATCTTATTGTAGTTTGCCTCCGGGTCACGGAGTTCAGTACGCGACTTCGAGACCTTGGCCAGCGCCGTCTCCACTTTCATGATGTTCTGCATCTTCTTCGTGGCTGCACCCTTGCTGAAGCCGAAGAGTTGGAACATCTTGACGATGTGCTTCTTAAAGGCCTCACGGATATCGGCCGTAGCCTTATCGTTGTCGAGATAGTATTCCTTCTGTCCCAGCGACAGACCGCCCTGATAGATGTTCAGGATGTTCTGCGTGGCGTTCTTGTCGTCAGCACCGAAACCGGCATAGAAGAACTCCTGCTCGCCATAAGGGGCCAACTCCAACTGGATGTCGAGCAACTGCTTGTTGGTCTTGGCAGCCTCCAGTCTCTTAATCAGCGGCATCACAGGAGCGACACCTTCCTGGTTGCGGCGCACGGAGTCCATAGCCAGTTTGTAGAGGTCACTCAGTTTCTGCTCAACCGTGCCCTTCTGGTAGGTGTTGTTTTGCAGTTCTGTCAGGATGCCGTTGATGCGCTTGTCATTCTCTTCCTGCAACTGGTCGAAACTACCGTAGCGGGAATAGGCTGCTGGCAGCGGATGGTTCTTCATCCAGCCGCCACAGGCGTACTCATAGAAATCGTCACCAGGGCGAACGCTCTTGTCGAAATCAGACGTATTCAGGCCTGACCCGAGTTCCGTCTGAGCCATAGTCATCATCGAAATAGATGCCATTGCCATCATTGTTACAATCTTCTTCATAAATACAAATATTAGTTACTAGTAATTGATTCCATTTCTTCACTCAGTTTCTCCCAGCGCCCCATTTCCTCGTCGAGTGCCTGTCGGGTGGTGGTGTATTCCGTCACCAGTTCCATGTCCGAGGCGTTCTCGGGCTTCATCAGCAAGTCGTCGAGTTCTTTCAGGCGTGCCTCCATCCGCTCAATCTTCGCCTCCGATTCCTTCACGGCTTTCTCCGCCCGCTTGATGCGCTTCTGCTGTTCCTTGTGCTCTGCATAACTCATGGTCTTTGCCAAATGAGGCTGCAGATCAGGTTGCGAGCCAGAAGTTTGCCCAGAACAAGCCTGAACTTTACTCGGAGCAGACTCAGACTTTGCACCGTGCAAACTCTTGTCAGCCTTGCCGAGTTCATTCAACTCCGTAATCTTCTTTGTACGGAGGAAGTCATAGATACCGCCCAGATGCTCTCTCACCCTGCCGCCGCCGAACTCATACACCTTCGTCACCAGCCCGTCCAGGAACTCACGGTCATGGCTCACGATGATGGCTGTTCCGTCGAAGGCTTTAATGGCTTCCTTCAGCACGTCTTTTGAGGGCATATCCAAATGGTTTGTCGGCTCGTCGAGAATCAGCAGATTCACGGGCTCCAGCAGCAGGCGGATCATCGCCAGGCGGCTCCGTTCGCCACCACTGAGCACCTTCACTTTCTTATCGCTCTCCTCGCCGCCGAACATAAAGGCACCGAGGATATCATTGATCTTCAGGCGAATCTCGCCCTTTGCAACATTATCGATAGTCTGGAATACGGTCAGGCTCTCATCGAGCAGTTGCGCCTGGTTCTGGGCGAAATAGCCGATCTGGATATTATGCCCGATCTTCAGTTCGCCCGTAAAGGGAATCTCGCCCATGATACACTTCACGAGCGTCGACTTTCCCTCGCCGTTCTTCCCCACAAAGGCCACCTTCTCGCCGCGCTTGATGGTCAGCGTCACATGGTCGAACACAGTATGGGGCCCGTAGTCCTTCCGCACCTCATCACAGATGACGGGATAGTCACCGCTACGCAGACAGGGCGGAAACTTCAGATGCATCGCCGAGTTGTCCACCTCGTCAATCTCTATCGGCACGACCTTCTCCAGTTGCTTGATCTTCTGCTGCACCTGTACGGCCTTCGTCGCCTGATAGCGGAACCGCTCGATAAAGGCCTTCATATCAGCCACTTCCTTCTGCTGGTTCTCGTAAGCCCTCAACTGCTGTTCGCGTCTCTCCTTACGCAGCACAACATACTCGTTATACTTCACCTTGTAGTCAATGACACGTCCGCAGGAAATCTCCAGCGTGCGATTCGACACATTATTGATGAAAGCACGGTCGTGACTCACCAGCACCACGGCACTCGATGACTGGGCGAGAAATTGCTCCAGCCACTGTATCGACTCGATGTCGAGATGGTTCGTCGGCTCGTCGAGCAGCAGCACGTCCGGCTTCTGCAGCAGAATCTTGGCCAGTTCGATACGCATACGCCAGCCACCTGAGAATTCCGAGGTGGGACGCTCGAAGTCTGAGCGCAGGAAGCCAAGACCCGTCAGCGTACGTTCTATCTCCGCCTCGTAGTTCTCTGCACCCATCATCATATAACGTTCGTGCTCCGTGGTGTATTTCTCTATCAGTGCCAGATAACTCTCACTCTCATAGTCAGTACGCTCGGCCAGTTGCTGGTTCATCTGGTCCAGGCGTTCCTTCATACGGGTGATGTCTGCAAACGCCTTTTGGGCTTCCTCCCTCACCGTCGTGTCATCCTGCAGAATCATCACCTGAGGCAGATAGCCGATACGACAGTCCGTCGGCACACTGACATTGCCCGCCGTCGGTTTCTGCTGTCCACAGAGTATTTTCAGCATCGTCGACTTGCCGGCACCATTCTTTCCAACCAGGGCAATACGGTCTTTGTCGTTGATGACGAAACTCGCATCCACGAACAGGGGCTTCACCCCGAATTCCACTTTCAGACCTTCTACCGATATCATCGCTTGTCTATGTACTTATAGTTCTTATACTTCTCTACCGGGAAGCGCAGCACCTCGTCAGTGATACCCCCCGACTGGAATTCCGAAATCTTGATTGTAGTCCAGATAAAGGCAATCTTGATCCGGAGCCGGATGGGATGATACGTATTCCGCTCCACCAGCGCCTGTACCTCCTTGATGCCCTTGGCACCTTTCTTTGCTTTCAGCGTGATCAGCAGCCCTTCGTCATCATTGGCGATACTATAGATGAAATTCTCCGGCTCGAACTTGAACTTGCCGGAGTACTTGTCCGACTTATTCCTTTTGGCATCGTGTATCTCCACCACGTTCTTTTTCTTGCGCTTGACGGTGTAGACGGTCGTCCCGTCGTTCCAGGAGTTCGTCTTGGCATCCTCAAACTTGCTCTTCTTGCCCTTGAACCAGATCTTGCCTTTCGTCTTATATATACCCGTTATGTTGACATCATAGCGCAGAGCGGCACCCTGTTCCCCGAAAACCTGCTGATAGGTCTGATTGAATATCCGCTTGGCCTGCCGCTCGTTGTCACTCTCTTCCGCCACCACGGAATTCAGGGCCGAGATGAGCAAAAAAACAGTTAGTAACACCTTATTTCTCATTATTTTCACGTTTCGGGCTGCAAAATTACACATTTCTCACGGATTATTTGTATTTTTGCACAAAATTTTAACCATATATATGGAAAAGAATATATTTGCAACACTTATTGCTCAGCGACTTTCGCTCCAGGAGCGAGCCGTTGCCAATACCCTCACACTGCTCGACGAGGGATGCACCATCCCGTTCATCTCCCGCTACCGTAAGGAGCGCACCGGCGGACTCGACGAGGTGCAGATTGCCGCCATCAGCGACAACTACGAGCGACTGAAGGAAATACAGAAACGGAAAGAGACCATCACAAAGACCATCTCCGACCTCGACAAGATGACGCCCGAACTGGAGAAGCGCATTGCCGACTGCTGGGATGCCAACGAACTGGAGGATATCTATCTCCCCTACAAGCCCAAGCGGCGCACACGTGCCCAGGTGGCCCGGGAACAAGGTCTTGAGCCATTGGCCCATATTCTCCTCCTCCAGCGAGAGCGCGACCCAGAGCGAGCAGCCGAGCGCTTCATCACCGCCCCCGCCGTCCCCTCCGTCTCCGCCGCCCTCAAAGGCGCTCAGGACATCATCGCCGAGACCGTCAGCGAGGACGAGCGCAGCCGCCAGCAACTCCGTGGTGCCTTCCGCCGTCAGGCCGTCATCACCTCCAAGGTCGTCAAGGCCAAGGCCGACACTGACGAGGCTGCCAAATTCGCCGACTATTTCGACTGGCAGGAGCCCCTCAGGCGCTGTTCCTCTCACCGTCTGCTTGCCATGCGGCGAGGCGAAGCAGAGGGCATCCTCCGCATCAGCATCTCGCCCGACGACGACGAGTGCATCGACCGCCTGAAGCGACACTACGTCTATGGCAACACGCCCTGCGGCCGCCTGGTGGCCGAGGCCGTCGAGGACGGCTATAAGCGTCTGCTCAAGCCCTCCATCGAGACCGAGTTTGCTGCCATCAGCAAGGAGAAGGCCGACGAAGACGCCATCCGCATCTTTGCAGAGAACCTACGCCAACTCCTTCTGGGAGCCCCTCTCGGACAGAAGCGCGTCATGGGCATCGACCCAGGCTTCCGCACAGGCTGCAAGATCGTGTGCCTCGATGCACAGGGCAATCTGCTCCACCACGAGGCCATCTTCCCCCACCCGCCTGTCAACAAGCGCATGGAGTCGGCGATGGCCATCCAGAAGATGATCAGCAAATACCAGATTGAGGCCATCTCCATCGGCAACGGAACGGCCTCGCGCGAGACAGCCGACTTCATCAAGGACGTCCTCGCAGGCCGTTACGCCGTCGACATCAATCACAACCCTCACCCATCAGCCATCAGCCATCAGCCATCAGCCATCCCCCCTCAGACCTTCGTCGTCAGCGAAGACGGAGCCTCCGTCTACTCCGCCTCGAAGATAGCGCGCGATGAATTCCCCGACGAGGACGTCACCGTACGCGGAGCCGTATCCATAGGCCGACGGCTGATGGACCCGCTGGCCGAACTCGTCAAGATCGACCCCAAGAGCATCGGCGTGGGACAGTACCAGCACGACGTGGATCAGGCCAAACTCAAGCACTCCCTCGACCAGACCGTCGAGAGTTGCGTCAACAATGTGGGCGTCAACCTCAACACCGCCTCGCAGCACCTCCTGATGTACGTCAGCGGTCTCGGCCCCACCCTCGCCAAGAACATCGTCGACTACCGTCGGGAGAACGGGGCCTTCACCTCGCGCGCCCAACTGAAGAAGGTGCCCCGTCTCGGCCCTGCCGCCTTCCAGCAGTGCGCCGGATTCCTGCGCATCCCCGATGCCAAAAATCCGCTCGACAATTCCGCCGTCCATCCCGAGAGTTACGCCATCGTCGAACAGATGGCCAAGGATCAGGGCTGCACCGTCGCCGACCTTATTAATAATAAGGAGAAGCGCGAGGCCATCGATATCCAGCGCTACGTGACGGCCGACGTAGGCATCCCCACCCTCACCGACATCCTCAAGGAACTGGAGAAGCCCGGTCGCGACCCGCGCCAGCAACTTGAGGAGTTCGAGTTCGATCCCCGCGTAAACACCGTCGACGACCTCATCGAGGGCATGGAACTGCCGGGCATCGTCACCAACATCACCAATTTCGGCACCTTCGTCGACATCGGCGTCCATCAGGACGGCCTCGTACACATCTCGCAGATGGCCAACAGGCGCATCAACCATCCGCTCGACGTCGTCAAACTCCACCAGCACATCCGCGTCCGCGTCATCGAGGTGGATCGTCGCCGAAACCGCATCTCACTCAGCATGAAGGGAGTCCAGCAATAAGCAGGGCTCCTTTCTTCCCTATCCCTGGCGCTTCTGCCAATAGATGAAACCACCTATCACCACCAGCACCACTACTGCTCCAATATGCAACCAGTCCATAAGCACTTAAATTATTAGTCTCTATCAATCCTTTTCAAAATCCATCTCACCAGTATAGGATATGCGGTCCCGCTGACGAGCCTGCACGTCGACAGACGCCCGGCCACTATCAAAGACCTCTATCGAGTACAGATACGTGTCCTCCTCGTTCGTCACACCTATTTCGACGCGTCTCACCCCCTGCTTCATCTGCTGCTCCTGATAACTCCTGATGGGTGCCGAGAAGTTCAGTCCCTTGCCGCCCCCATAAGGCACACCATACGCCCTTCCGAAATAGGGCAGATAAGAGAACAGCGAGTCGTTTCTCACCTCCACCGAGTAGCCAAACGAGACTACCCTCGCCTGTCCCCGCAGCGGATACATGTTGTCAACATCTATCTTATAATGTCGCTCGTTCAGGGCAGCCGTCACCTTCTTCGCCTGCTCTGCCTGACGCGCCGCCCTCTCTGCCGAAGTCGCGCAACCACTCAGACCCATCAGCCCGAAGCCCGCCATCAATATGGCTAATACCTTTTTCATACCGTCCTTTATCGTTTTATTCATTATCCCTTTCTTCCGCCGCCATCAGCACACCGTTATTCTCTTCCATCTCCGGATACGGCTTTCTGACAGAGTGGTCAGCCAGCCAGATCTTGTTCAGCGTAAAGGCCAGCGACTTCAACGTCTCCTCCCGAACACTCGGCTTCAGTTCACACTCCCAAACGGTGATACAGTGCCAGCCCATTTCCGCCAGACGCTTCTGTTCTTCCACATCCCGCTGCTGATTCCGTCTGATCTTCGCCACCCAGAACTCGCGGTTCGACTTCGGAATCTTGCAGCACTCGGAATTCTCAATCAAATCTTGCTCCGTCGGATCAGTTCGGTTTCCATGCAAAGAATCATTAATTGTGCATTGTGAATGATGAATTGTGAATTGAACATTGTGCCCATGCCAGAAGCACCCATTCACGAAGATGCACGCCCTATATTTCCTCAGCACCAAGTCAGGATGTCCAGGCAGCCGGGGCGAGTTCAGCCGATAGCGGAATCCCCTGCTCCACAGCCCCTTGCGCACAATCACCTCCGGCTTCGTGTCCTTCGATCGGATTGCCGCCATGTTCTTATGCCGCTGTTCTGCAGAGAGTTTATCCATAACAACTGATACTTGTTTAGCGTTTCACCGTACCGACATCCATTCCTTCAGTCCCCCTATGACAGACCTGTCCGCAGGCAGCCAGTCCACGCTGTCGAGTTGCTCTTTACCGAGCCATCGCGCCGCCTCATGCTCCTTCAACTCCAGATGGCCGCTCTCGATGCGGCACCAGAAGCAGTGCATTGTCAGATGAAACTTCGGATAGTCATATTCCACAGTCTCAACCAAGTGCTCCACGACAATCCTCGTCTCCAGTTCCTCCCATATCTCACGCTTCAGCGCCTCCTCTGGACTTTCTCCCGGTTCCATCTTTCCCCCAGGAAACTCCCAGCCGTCTTTCATTTCGCCATACCCACGCTGAGTGGCGAAGATACGGCCCGCATCATCATGGATAATCGCTGCAACCACTTCTATCTGTTTCATTGCTGCAAAGTTAAGCAATAAAAGCCAAACGGCCATACTTTTCCGCAAAAACATTTATTTTACCTGATATTTTTGTCTTGTCTCCACGTCACCCAACATATATTTTGCAAACGTTTTTACACAATCCACATTGACCGCATTGCCAAATTGCTTATAGGCTTGCTTTTCGTTAGAGCAAGGAATGAATGAATCGGGAAAACTTTGTAGTCTTGCACATTCCCTTAAAGTAAGGTAACGCTTCTCCCTTCCGACAATCGGTGTCTGTGTAATAGCGACTAATGCAGGGAAATACGTACCTGGCTTTACTCTGATACCAGATGGACGGATTTGTATAATGTTATCCCATACAGAAGGATTATCCACCTGTCCAACTTGCCACTCTAACTTTGCTTTGGCTCCGAAGAACAAAGGACAATGTCGCGCTTTTCGTAACCATTCATCAATAAATTGACTGTTCTGAGAATACAATTCTGTGTTCTTGCGAATGATGTTTCTTTTCCACTTAGGAACGTCTCCACCAACCCTGTCCACATCCGCATCACACAGCCACTCTGACCATATCGGGAATCCCGGAAGTCTTTTGCGATCAATACCTCTTATAAACTCATCCCATAAATCCAACAGTCGGGTCTGCTCTCCAGTCAGTTTGTATCGCTCTATATTCATGATTTCACTGTCAGATTGCAAGATACTACCTATATTGCATAGCGGTATCTCTTTATCATTAAAGGCAAAAGGAGGTATCTCACCGATATCCTTGCGGGCACACACAATAAAGACGCGCTCTCGATGCTGGGGGATTCCAATATAGTGAGGGCTGAAGATGATTGGGTCTGGCAATAATTGATAACCGAAATGAGTCAACGAGTCATAAATTGTTCTCCAGGTAAAGCCATTATCATGTGTAGCCAGATTCCTGACATTCTCCAGCAAGGCATACTTAGGTTGACGATATGCCAAGATTCTTAAGATATCCAGGAAAGGAGTTCCCTTTATACTGTCCTTAAAGCCCTGCCTGCTCCCCGCCTTGGAGAAAGGCTGGCAAGGGAATCCGGCACACAACACGTCATGAGGCGGAATCTCACTGGATGCCACCTTCGCAATATCCCCCTTGGGCATTATACCATAGTTCTTGAAATAGGTGTCTCTGCAACTCTCATCAATATCACAGGCAAAGACACACTCACCTCCTAAGGAAGCCATCGCCTGATGAAAACCGCCTATTCCGCACAACAAATCAACAAATCTAAACTTGTACATAGCACTTCTGTTTTTGGGCGGCAAAAGTACAAAAAACAGAAGTGCCCTCAAAGCGATTTTAGCTATATAAAGCTAACACAAAAGCTAGCTTTTCTTAATTCAGAAAAGTAAAGTTTTATCAGGTCTAATAAAGTATACAAACATCATCAATATCCTATCAGAAGTATACCTTTCAATGGCAATTGAAGACGATTGCTTATATAAAGTGTTTCTAAGAATGTATTTACCTCCTTATAATCATAAGCAACAATCTGCGATCCATTACTATTGAATTTGTATTCATTAAGTACGGCAATAACAAGATATTCCACTTCATACATCATGCATGCCTGAAAAATATCCTTCAAAAACTGGTTGTTTCTAACAGCCCTACCCGCCTCAACTTCAATAACTATTTTATGATCAGCGCTAAGTGCATCAGCAGCGAAATACTTATCTATCTCATCATTCTCGCTGAATAGTACAGGTACATATATCTGTTCACTTCTCGACTTTCCTGTTTCCACCTGATATCCAAGAGCCTCTAAGCCTGGACGTAAGAGAGCAAGCATATCATTTGATTTAAGATGAAGATTCTCATCCTTAGTCGCATCGACTTGCTTGAAACACTCTATGACATCTCTTATCTCTTTTGTAACACCATGAGATCTGGGGAAAAACTGAAAATTAATCATAATGAAATGGGATAGTTCCTTTTTAAACATTCAATTTTAGATTGCAAAAATAATACAAATAAAAGGAAAAGAAGCTAATAACTAAAAAGAATTAATGTTTATTATCATTACAAGATTAGTCCAGATGCCTAATCAGCAGTTCATCTATCCTCTGCAGAGCCTTGTCCAGAACCCCTCACTAGCCACAGAACCTGCAGCATTATAAGCAGATATAAAAAAAATAAAAACTATGCCGCCCTAGCCGCTTTTTATGTTAACATGCTGATACTTTGCGACATAAGGGCGGCACAGTTTTCATCAGTTATACAACGATAGGACGTCGACAGGCGGAGTTCCGTTACAGTGTGACAGTGTGACAGTTAAAAACAAAGCCTACACACATCAGTTGTTTAAAAGATATAATTATATATCTATATTTATATATATATAAATATATATATAAATATAGGCATTATTTTCGAGGTGTGTATGGCAATAAAAATAACTGTCACACTGTCACACTGTAACGCTGTCGAGCAAACGTGCTTTTTTGCGTGCTTTTTGGGGCAAAAAATTTCGAGGGACGCTGAAAAATGCGTACCTTTGCAGCGCCAATGAAAAAAGACGAAATTTGCGGCCTAACCAGTCGACAAATGTTACCCGGCGCGCAGGCAATTGTTCACAGGCGAAATCGCAAAATGGAGTCTACTCGGCGATAAGTAAAATTAATCAACAGA
>ODAJ012153069.1_pt1 | contig 26675 bp, 27 predicted proteins | sample 1539241 | NCBI WGS metagenome assembly ODAJ01 (sample SAMN02144231, study PRJEB22623) | gut metagenome | biome: sheep rumen | host: Ovis aries | place: New Zealand
AAGTTCTATACGCTCAGTACAAATTCTCTCTAAGTCATCATAGAACTCTTCCACCAGCCTACCCCGCAAACAAACAACAGTTTCCGAAGTATTCTGGTGTCTATGAATAGGTAATGGAGAACCTGGCTCTATTGCATTCAGCATCCTCTGAGAAGTATCCTCTGCAGAGTCGCGCAGGTCCATATTCATGCGAAGCCTTGGCGATACCTTTGCCTTAGCAGTAAGATCATCAAGTATTGCTTGTGTAATCTTCATATCCTTCAATTTATAAAATAAAGACTACTTCTTCAGCGAAGCCAAATATTCTTCATGCAGATGATAATACTTCATCTTGAATAGCACATACGCTACAGCCAAAACCAAAGCAGCTATCAGCAGATAAATCCAGTGCGCCACAATGGTATTCGGAATTAAGTATATGAATCCGAGCGAAACGACCAATTGTAATCCCATGTAAATCAAAGATACAGTAACATGACTCATCTTCAGCTCATTTGCCATCAACTGATAAGCATGTTTCCGATGTGCCTGTCCAAGATTCTCGTGAAGCATAATACGATGACAAATCGTCAATACGCCATCCACACCATATACCAAGAACAGTACTATCCAAGTAATATCCCCAGTGGCCATCATCAATCTGCCAACACAGAATACCAATATCAGCGCCATACCAATACTTCCCACGTCACCTGCAAAACACTTTGCTTTTCCTCTCGGGCGGAAGTTAAACAGACTAAACACTAGCACACCTATAATCGCTACAATAAGGTAAGATTCTTCCACGAATGTCATACTACGATTCGCCATCGTTATCGGTATCAGCATAGCGAGACTATATCCCGCAGTTATTCCATTAACTCCATCCATGAAATTAAATATGTTCGTTCCGCCGACTGCTGCAATCAATGCAATGGGGATTATCCACCACATATCCCAATGCAGCAGGCCTATCTCCTGGAATACTAAGAACATCGCCGTAAACTGCACCACTAAACGCAATGAGTCAGGCAATGAATGGATATCATCCACAAACGATATTCCTGCAGCAAGTGTCACTCCCGCCAACAGCCACGGATATGGAACTTTGAAAGCAGCGAGAGCCATGAGAGCTTGCTCTCCTATGGCCGAGTCGTGACCAAAGTCGACGGAAGTCAAACCATACCATATACTCCATATCCATAGCCCAATGGTGAAAATAATACCGCCACCTCGCAAAACTATCGTTTTGTGTGACGAGCGTTCATTAGGCTTATCAATAATGTTGCACTTATCCGCTATGCGGAAATAGATCAGCTCTGCTGCCAGCAACAGAACTGCTATAATAATGTACTCTATCATATTAATTGATTAGTTTTTCGCGAAGCTCTTAATAGTCTCCCTCAGCCCATCCTTTGCTCTCACCGGCATCTCCTTCATGCCCAGGGCAGACTTGATTTTGGCGTTGGACACCACATAGTTCTCGGTGAGTTTCTGCATGCGCTGGGTGTTCAGGGGCAGGTGGAGCACGTCACCAATCTTGGCAAAGCCGTTCATCAGGCCACGGGGAATGTTCCAGATATGCGCTTTCTTGCCCAGGGCACTGCATATCACCTCTATCAGTTCGTTGGTGGATAGTGCTTCATCATCACCCATGTGATAGATGCCGCTGGGAGCATCCTTGGTCAGGAGGCCCTTGATCACCTCCTGCAGGTTCCCGATGCTCGTGAATGAACGCCTGTTCTCAAAGGCACCCAATGGCCAGGGAATTCCTTTGCTCACTACACCATACAGCAAGTTCAGATTACCCTTGTTGCCAGGACCGTGAATCATACACGGACGCATGATATACACCTTCTTTCCATCCACCACCGCATCTATGTCCGTAAAGTTATGGAACGGACGCTTCAGAGCCTCCGGTGCGAACTTCTCTATGATATAGTTCTCTGCCGCAATCTTCGATTCCCCGTAAGGCCCTACAGGCGCAGGGATGCATTCCTCCGTCAGGAACTCCCCTTCCACCCTATCTGCCGCACTCTTCACCGTAGAGAACTGTATGAACTTCTTAGCCGTAGGATGCGCCAGATACCAGTCGAATATCTTCTTCGTCAAATCCGTATTCACCTTGAAATACGTCTCTGCTGCACTCTTGTTCTTAGTATCATGTGCTTTTCCTGCCAAGTGGATAATGGCATCAATATTAGGAATCTCATTAGGTTTATCCAAATAATCCCATGAGAATGTAAACCTCACCCCATCCTTTAAAGGCGAGATGATATCTAGTCCATATATCGTATGCTCCTTCTTGAGAGCCTCTACCAAATTCGACCCCACAAAACCGTGGACACCTGTTATAAGTATCTTCATTTTATTATCGAATCAACTAAATCAACATACATATCTGTAACTTCCTCCTTGGTGTACTTTGCTTGGATTTCCGCCAATCCCTTATTACCCATTTGAGAAAGGTCTTCTTTAGTCACTGTACGTAACCATTCCACCATTTCATTCACCTTCTTGTTAAAGTCCTTCTCGGTAATCAACTTTGCACAACCTTTGTCCTTAAGGAAGTTAACAATAGGTGTATTCTCGCCGCTCAATACCAGTAAAGGCCTTTCACAAGCCATAATGGTATACACTTTAGACGGGAAACCATCTCCATCCATTTCTGGAGCCATAAAGATAAACGATGCATCAGAATATGAAAGAATAGCAGGCATCAACTCACGTGGTTGATAAGGCAGCAGATGAAGCTTCTGCAAATCACGCTTCTGAATCTCTTCCTCCACATAACCTCGCTTTGCGCCCTCACCTATCACAATATACTCCACATTCAGGTCGCGTGTCTTGTCCGCCAATTCAATCAATGGCTCCCAAGATTGTGCATGCCCTATATTACCCGCATACAACAGCTTTATACTGTCCGTGTTTGGGAAGAGTTTAGGATCTAATAAGCTATTAACCTGTAAGCTGCTAAGCGCTCTATAGAGCCCTGTATCCACAAAATTCGGAATAATATGCAACTTACTCTTATCCTCAAACCTTGGCTCAATGGTATCATAGAACACCTTATCAATGGTGGTCACAGCATCAGATCCATTATACACCTTATGCTCCATCCATTTCAAGAACTTCAGCACAAAGCCACCTTTAAGCTTCAAGATGTCAGGATATATTTCCTGCACATTGTATATGACCTTACCCCCCTTCAATTTTGCCAAACCAAGGTTCATCCAACCGACAGTCAGTGGAGGTGAGGGTGAAAGAATCAGATCAACATGTTTTATAGTCAGCCCTATGAAGAACGACACGATATGCCAGTATACGAAGCCCAACAATCTCAACACTGTACTCTTGAACTTCTTCTGTGGCACATGAAGCACAGTCATTCCATTGAACTTACTTACTTTACAGAAGCCCCAAACCTTCCAACGCATGGGTTGTTTCTCCACTTGCTCCGGTACTATATTGAAGTGAGGCGTTGTTGTCAACACCACTACTTCGTACCCTCTCTCTTGAAGCCTCAATGCTATATCATTATACAGATATGCTGTTGAAACACCATCTGGGCTAAATATTAAAGTATGTATTAAAACTCGCTTTTTCATCACTAACCTAATAAATAGTAGTTGGTGGCAGTATTGAACTGCAAACTATATAAGTCCCACCTGTGCACCAACTTATCCTATGCTTACTTTCTGATTCTATGATCCAATCCTAATGCCTGATACAACTTGATTCCTATCTTATAAGCCCAGTTGCTGGTCTTGTACTGATGGCCATCATACCCCCTGTCAAAGTAAGACTGCAATTCTTCCTCACTAATCTGAAGCTTCTTTGCAATGTCCTTAAACATCTGCTTACCTTCTTCTTCTGAGATAGGAGGCTGCTCCATCTGCTTCAAAGCCTCTTCGCGAGTCATCTGTCCAGTCATTACCAGACTGCTATTCCAAGCCATACGAATATCCTGCCCATAGCGCTTAGGATTCCAATAGCCTTCAATAAACTTCGTTATTTCATCCTCAAAGTGCTTCTGACCATACGCTTCATACCCATATTCATCGTGCAATGTGTCAATCATTTGCTGACGAGTTAAAGGCATCAGGTTTAGAGGAGTTACAGTTTTTACGCCCTTTACGTATGGCAGCCAGAACTTATGTTTAAAGCCTGAAGTCCAAACATAGTGCTTGGGCATCCACCCGCCACCATTTCTACGAATCACATCACGTACATACCTACCATCTGATGAAGAACCACCTCCAATCTTCCATGACTCAGGATCTGCTACAGCTTCTGTTGCCACATTGAAACCATTCAGAATATATTTGATACCTATTTTATCCGCAAAGTGGTCAACAAGTGCCACGAATGCGTGGTCCTGAGGGTCATCCAAACTAATACCAGCTTTAAAGAAGATGATCTGCATCTTACGCAGTTCATCCCAATCCATCACCTCGTTATGGATTTTGATTCCCATCTTTGTTTCCATCTTCTTAAGGTTTTCCTTCGTGACAGGCAAATCCCAGCCACAGTCAATATGGAAAGCAAATGGGCGCAGCCCCCATTCTTTTATACACATATGTAGCATATAGCTACTATCCAGACCGCCACTTAAACCAAGGAGGCAATCATATTCCTTGCCTTCACCACTCTTCTTGATATCTGCGATGAGTTTCTTTAGTTCCTCTTCGTGACCTTTACCATGATTCCACCAAGGCAATACTTTCTCCTCGTAGTCGTGACAACGGTCACATACCCCATTCTCATCCAGCACCAGGTTGGTGTCGGTTGTGTTCATCACACAGTGTTTACACACTTTGATTTCACTTTTCTCCATAAATAAATTACTTTTTTTGTTATTAATTGTTATACCTCTGGACCTGCCACTAAAAAGCTAAAACAGGGGGTTTCCTTCGGCTTATTTAGCTATTAACCTTGTCTTTTTTGACAAGCCCCATTTACCTATTGTTTTTGTTGATATCCATGCGAGTATGCATGTAACGATAATTGTTAGCATCAAAAGCCCAATACCTGAAACTTTACCAACCAAGCCCAGCTCGATAATTACATTAATAATGGTCATATGATAAATATAGATACCATAAGATATATCTGTCTTTATATTCATACAAGGTACTGCATACGCAAATCCAAGCAGCCCTGTAAATAAAGTTATGGTCTTAACTAATCCATATCCTGCCATTATATCAAATTCTACAATCTGGAATAAAATATTAATAATAATGAAAATATACCAATACTTCTTTAAACAAACAAGAATGTCTTTCTTATACTCTGCAACAAACATTGCTAAAACAAACATCCACAGATATGGAAAAATTGTTTGAGAATATAGTTTAGAAAACACTTCTGGAATTGAAGTCGTAAAAGAGGATGGTAGCCATGAGATAAGGAATGTTACAATAAAGGTAAGACCCCAAATCCATAATCCTTTGTTATGCAAAAGTTTGTGAAGGAAATAGGCCAATATGTAGAATTGTATCAATACTCCTATTGTCCATAGAGCGCCATTGGGGCAACCTACCCCATAGACCCGCAAACATTCAGGTGTCCAAAATTGAAAGATTGTTGACTGTGTGATTGTAAATAAGCCCACTTGGAGCCAATTAATAAAATGCCCCCCCCCAGATCATGAAAAACAATAGGACTATTACCTCAAACAAGACCGCAACCCATAACTCAGGAAAAATCCTCCAGAATCTTTTTTTTGAATAATCTATAAAATTTCCAGAACGCCCTATAGAATCCCAGATAAGGAAGCCGCTCATTGTAAAAAAAACAGGTACTCCTTGAAAGAAAAAAGATATTTGATTAACCAATGACGAGGTAGGTATTTCTAAGTGGAATACCGTATGCCCAAAGAGTACCTGTAAGGCTGCAATTAACCTTATTGTATTAAGACAATTTTTCTTATAATCTATTACAATTGTTTCCATATGGTAGTTAATTTCTCCCAGACTTTATCTGTAGTATACATTTCTCTTACCCTTTTCCCTGCTTTCGCACCTAATTCTATACCTAATTCTTTATTCTTAAGTATCTGTTCTATACCATTCTTTATAGCATTTGTATCTTGTGGAGGCACCACAATTCCACAAGGATTATTTTCCACATCAAGCATTTCGGGGATAGCACCCACAGAAGTTGTCACTATAGGACAATAACTTGCCATACTTTCCAAAATGACATTCGGAAAACCTTCTGTATATGTAGGCAATACAAACATTCCGCATTTCGCCATTTCCCTCAAGACTTCCTCATGGGGTATTTCTCCAACAAAATTGAGCCAATCCGTATTTTTACGGTTCCTGCACAGACCTCTCAGTTCATTTTTTGCTGTTTCCGTAACTTTGCCTACAACTTTAACTTTTACATCGGGTATCATGTCACAGGCTTCTACCAGTTCACAGACACCTTTTGTCTTAACTACATGACCGACAAAAAGAATCGTTCTTTCTTCTCTCTCGAAGCTATCTTTCTCTTTTTCTATCTGAGTGAACCATTTGTTGGACAAAGGATTTGGCAGATAATATACATTTTCATACCCCGACTCTTTCAATGCTTTATAAGATGCCATATCCATTACGATTGAGCCAAAGGATGCTTTTAGGTTCAATCGCAATAAACGTCCTTCCCATCCAGTTGAATTAATCAGTTCAGGGATCCTTCCGAAATGATGATGGATTAGCATTTTAGTACCGCATTTCTTCGCTTTCCTGGCAATAAAGAAATCTTTTACCATTCCTAGGGAGCCATTTGAGCTTACTTGTATAATATCATACTTGTTTGTCCTTAGTTCTTTATTTGCCTTCCTGACGAGTTGAGGGTAGTCTTTTACCCCAGAAATAACTCTTTCTATTATACTGGACTCTTCATTCAAATCAACAGACCTATCAAAAGGAATTAGTTTGAGATTAATCTCATTTTCGTCCCTTTGTTTGCTCAAAATATTACGTGTCCAGTTAGCCAAACCGCAAGTGGTTTGCTCTTTGTCTGGATAGTACGGGGAACAAAGTAATACTCTTCTCATATTCTATTTTAACGCTTCTATCAAATAAGTGCGGGATAGTTCGATTTGCTTTCTTATGATTGGTTCTAAAGCTGTATAATCTATGGGGCTTAACCAAGAACGGTTATCAAGTAGCTCCTTCACGCTATTAAACACGCGATCTTGAAGTCCCATCATATTCATCAAATCTATTAATCGCGAATTTTTACCATCATCATTCAATATAACCACAAACTGCTTACGGTTAATAATACTAAATGCAATTCCATGAAAAGAATCTGTTAAAATAAATTTGGCACCTGCTAGTTTTCGCATCCAGGTACGGAGGGAAGGCGGGAAACAATATACAAAACCTTTCTTGGGGTAATTATAATTAAGCAACAAAGGTTTGCTGCCTATAATGTCACCAACCTCTCTAGTATACTGCCAGAAATCATCTGTCCGATTGAGCTTATAACATACAAATTCATTTGTTTGTTTAACTCCGTTGTTGAACTCTTTATATTCGTAATTGAGGAAGGTTGGATCTAATACTACTTTTGCATCTAAACCAAAAGTGTTCTTGCAGATTAACTTGCCTTGATTCTCACGTACTGCTAAAGAATCGAATCTAGTCAACAATGACTGAACCTTCTTTGTTACATCTGAATCCTTTATTGGCCATTCTGATACGCCAAAACTGGAAGCGTAAGATACTCTCTTTACTTTGTCGTTACCAAAGTCTAAAAAATAGGCCAGCATCAGCTCTTTGCTGATAGCAGAATTCCATACTTGATCACTACCCACAATATAACAATCTGCTTTTGGCGGATCATTTCTTAAATCATCTACAGTCCAATAACGTTTAGTAAGGGCTGGATAGAATTTCTTCACTATCCGGTTAATCCTGTAACCGAAAATAAAGAACTTGACAAACTTGACAATAAAAGGCTGTTTCTCACTTTCATCTTGGCGAATGTCAATAAGAGATACCTTATGTCCATTCTCCCTCAAAAAACGACATAATGCATACGTTTGCATTACTGCGCCGTTATTGCAAGAATAATGATATGTTATTATTGCTATTTTCATCCTTTTAAAAGTCTCTTTATGTGTCTTACAGTTATACTATGATTTATTGTTATCAACAGAACCCGATATAGTTTCTTTATAATAGTCCACGGTCTCTTTAAGGAAGCATCGTTGGCATAATCGTCAAGGATTTTTTGATAACTATCATTTTTAAAGGCTGTTGCGAGTCTTTTCCTTTCTCGTGTTTTCCCCATGATGTTCTTTCCATACGCAATTCGAGGATTATATGGCAATACATCTTCCCATTTTACTTCATGACTCTCTAATTTCGACTCATCAAGCGCTTTAGCCCCTTTTGAGGAATGAACTATTACAAGCGAGATTCCTTCCTTATGTTGCTCTATATAACTTTTATCGCTCCATAAATCTCCAATTGTCAAGTCTGCTTTCCTATGAGTATATGCATAGTGACAGTCATAGCAGCAATACCTGTTAGTCATTTCCCAATAAAAACCACATAGTGGCAAAGGCCTTTCTGAAAGAGGGATGTCTTTCTTAACTCCTTGTTTATCTACAATAGAAAAATTATATGATTCTTTTTTTCTAAAGCCATTGATGTTTTGTACAGATACATTTTCAGATAAATATCTTTCAATTAGGAAGTTTGACGGAACACCACCGCATACCAAATCCAACGTAATTAATCCTTCGATATTTAATGTCTTGGGTAAGAAATTATATAATGCTGATACTTGACAACCAGTACCTGAAAATAATACCCGTTTTCCGTCCTTCAAATAACTTAAAACTTGTTCGTATATTCCATGTGTATCGCTCTGGGCATACTTAGAACCCTGCAAATGCGAAAGGTCAGCAACTTTTTCTATGGCTATATGCCTAACCTTATTATTTAATAGTGCGGCCCCAACAATAACCCCACCATGATTTAAAACCTGATATGCGATGGAAGCAAACACACCGCCAGAAGTACTTCTTGCTCTCAAAGAAGTAATCGTACACCATGCTGCATATGGGGTTGATTGAGTTAAATCATTTTTCCCATAATCTCCTTCTTCTTTTAATGCAGGGCACACTCTCTCACATTTATGACATTCAATACACTTTTCCTTGTCCAAGGAATAAATAAAATGACCTTCTGTGTTAACTGTTGCTTTCAGAGCATCCTTCGGGCAAGCATCAACACAAGCTAGGCATCCAGTGCAATTGTATTTATCTGGTAATAAAGGCATATCAACAAATTCTACAAAGTTGGTAAAGTTCTTTTTTTAACAACAGTGTTTAGTAAAAGGGCTCGTTCGTCATTTAGAACACGACTCATTTGATCTATTTGGCAATCTTTAATTGTGATCTTATCAACAGTTTCTCCTTTGGTTTTTAATGTATCTATCGTACAGTTGTTAAACAATACGTTCTCTGATATAGCTAGAATAACTCTCTTAAATTCACAGTTACTAACAAAAACTTTCCCATTATTCCCATATACTAATAGGTCTTTTTTCCCAGCATAGCTACTTGGTCCATTCTTTTCAAAGTAGCAATTCTCAATAAACAAATTATCTACATCATATCCATATTCCGTTGCTGGTTCTACATCTATTCCTGCCGAAGGCGGAGTGTAATGTATTGCACCTGTATTTGTGAAGTACGAATTTTTAACAATAATATTGGTACCACCGACTATACTTAAGCCTTGTCTGCGATTATTATTGCAAGTTACACTATCAATTACGATTCTATCACAGATGTTATTAGATTTATGCTTAATACCACCTGGATAAATATATATACCATCACCCCAAAACTCTTCACACGTAATATTCTTAACGCTAATGTTAGTTGCGTTGCATATCCATATTCCATAAATACACTCCCCTCCTTTATCTTGATGATTCCGTACGTCTCCAATAAGATGACCTTTGCCCATAAAGGCAACATCATGGCAATCGTTAACAAAGAAGATATTTCCCCCTTTAAAATTTGTAGGTTCTTGATGGATGTTTGCATTTAAAACGATGTTAGTTTGGGACCTTAGTTGTACAACACCTCTCCATTCGTCTGGTATTCTCACTCTTAAATCGTGATTTATAACGACTTCGTTCTTTATCTCATCCGAAGTTAATGATATCATATCTTTAAGCGTATTATTATCTATGACAAAGAAATCTGTTTTAATGATACCTATTATAAAATTGCCACTAAATCTAAGATTCTTAAAAGTAGGTTTTGACTTATTTACAATTAATCTGGTATTATCTCCAACTAATTCGCCATTTGATATGCTACCTTTAGTGATATTTAGGGAACTATTCTTACCAATTTTCATTTTTTCCCCTTGAAGAGTAAAATCACCTACTATAACATATTCCTTATTATCCTCCTCTAATGATTTGGGGGCTATCGATTTTTCTTTATTTGTATTATTTGTTATATATATTTTATTCTTTTTCTTCTTATCAGCGATATCATTTATCTTAAGAGGTGCGGCTGGGGTGGCTATGACTCCAATAGCTTTACACTCATTACTTTTGGGTATGCAAATAAATACAGCAACTGCAACAACAGAAAGACTAGTGCAAATTATATAAGTAATTTTGCGAATTTTCATAAAAATGAAGATTATATCTTATCTAAAAACTCAATATACTTTTGTGCTATAGCCTCTTTTGAGAATTGTTCAGACTTCATTTTATTGAGGTTATTCACTAATTGTGGATAAATTTCATTGTGATGTTCAACACAATAGATCATTCGTTTAACCAATTGATCTTCATTTGCAGGATCTATAAAAAATGAATCTTTACCATCTGTTAGTATTTCCTCAAAAGCAGGCAACTTGCTAAGAATACTAGGCTTGCTATAATTTATGCAGACCATTAGTGCTCCGCTTTGAGCAATATCCTGATAGGGCAATACTGTATAATGAGTCCGGCCAAACAAGTCAGGAATTTGGTCATTTGGGATATTTTCAATATGTAACTCAAATAAGCCTGGATGTTTGATAAACTTTTGGTAATTAATCCAGTCGTTACATTCTCCTGCTATTATTACCTTAAATTTTTTCTGTGTTACTTCTTGTACCTTCTCTGCTGCACGTATTAAAACATCAATGCACTTGTACCCCCTAATACGGCCGAAATTAAGAAACGTAACAATCTCCTCATCCGGCGTCTTCTTTGCGGTACCATAATCTTTTAGTACAAAGGGAGCATAGAATACATTTTTATTTTTATAAGTAGCTCTCAATAGATTATACTGTGATTGCGAGAACGTCTGGTAGTTTCTATACCACCGCATTGCAAAATCTTGATACAATTTTGTTAAAGTAGGATGTGATACGCCCTTAGGCACATGAACATTGTGTGCTGCAAATATAGTATTTCTTCTATTATAAAAGAAAATAGAAAGTGGAATATATGGAAAATTCAATATTGAAGAATAAACTGCCGAACTTTTATTTTTCGACACCATTCTCAGTAGTTTTACATATTTCTTTATAGAATACCACGAGAACAAGCTTGCGCCTGTACAGACTCTATGTATATGAAGATTATCGTGGCTCTCAATCAATTTTTCCAATTCGGCATGATAATCTATGTTTTCAAAAGCAGAAACAATATACCACTCAATATTGTACTCATTTAGTAGAAGTGGTATGGTATGTATGTCGGTTTCTACAAAATAATCCGCTGTAACCCAAGAAAGTGTTTTCATCAAATTCCAATATAATATTAATTACTAATTAACTCTACCTTGGTTTAATTTCAAAAACCTATCCGTTTTGACGATACCTTTTTAAATAGAACAGGAGAAATTAAAAAAAGAACATCCCATATATAATTCTTTATCCCTATATTATATTTCAAGTTGCTCCAAACTACTTTTCTATAAATTTTAAAGGATAATCCGTCAAATGCATTCTGATAATTATTTTTAATTTGCTCTATTGAAGAAAAACCAAATATTGCATATACTGCTATTTTCTGAATTTTCCCTATTGCTTTTTTGTATGAAGTTCTTTTCTCCTTTTCAAACAAAACAGTATATTCTTTCAAAATAAACTTTAACGAATTTAGTCTTTTCTCATTTATTTCTTTACCTCCTGTAATATTGTCGCCTTTTCTTCTAAGGTAACAATAAGACACTATGGGTTCATATTTCACAGTTCTTCCAGCAAGAAGCATTCGGGGGGCGAATTCTATATCTTCATGTACTATGCCTTCTACAAAAACAAGTTTATTTTTATTCAAAAATTCACGGGATATCACATATTGCTGCATCGGGGCACAACTTATAGAACTATTAAGGAAGTCTACACCCAGCATTGTTATGCTCGTGTGATATGGTGAATATTTATCACATAATATATTCCCATCTTCATCGAATTCCCTTATTTTAAAACAATAAATGTCATTAGATTCATTCGATATTGAATTAAGGACGCTATGAAGAGCACCTTCATGCAACCAATCATCACTATCGACAAACCAAACATACTTCCCCCTTGCTTTAGCTAGCCCCGTATTCCTAGCGCCACTTAATCCTTTATTGTCTTGATTGACAATAATTAAATTGTTAATTCGAACCTTAAATTCATTTACAATAGTCATTGAATTGTCAGGAGTACCATCGTTTACGACAATAACCTCAACTACATTATCGTCATATTGTTGGTTCAATATACTCTCCAAAGTTTTCCTAATATATTTTTCAACTTTGTAAACCGGAATAATAATAGACAGATTGACCATTTGATTATACAAAAGAGGTTATTAAATTCTTTACTATACTTCCAAGTTGCTTAAAAGTCATCCTTTTTGTTCTTATATCTCGCACAAAAGCTCTTCGAAATGTTTTATAATCTTTTATATTGAGTGATGCAATACAATACCAAAAAAACATTTTGTGAACAAACTCTTCATAACAATGATTTTGTACTAAGTCTGTTTTAAATTCTCTCATGAATTTTTCCGTAAAACCAATCTGTCGCTTTACATTTGGCAAAGATTGCCTATCCTTGGAACGATCATAAACCATTAAAGGCTCTACACCTGCGCATGATATATTATAATACCTAAAAAAACGCATCATCAACTCCCAATCTTGATGACGACAATAACTCTCATCAAAACCATTCAAGTGAATCAAGCACTCTCTTTTAAATAAAATTGCTGATGTATTGAACTTAACTGTTTCAAGGATGTAATCTTTTACAAATTTTCCCTCAATAACTACAGGATTACTTTTTACTAAGTTTTTTTGACTGTCTAGACAAACTACATTACAATAATTTGCTCCGACATCTTGTGTTGAGTTGTCCAAACACTCAACTTGTTTTAAGATTTTATCCCCATATAACTCATCATCATCATCAAGGAAATTAATATAAACGCCACTTGAAGCGCGAAAACCTGTATTTCGAGCAGCTGATCCGTTTTTATTAACTTCATGTGCAATATATTTGACTTTACCCTGACGTATATAATGTCTCAGCTTTTCTTCTGTAGCAACCTGATCAGCTGTTCCCTTGCCGTTGTCATCAACAACAATAATCTCAATGTTCTTATAAGTTTGATTAAGAACGCTATCAATGGCTTGGGACAAATAATCAGAGCGTTTATATGTCGGAATAATAACGCTTACAAGGGGGGGGATATCTACTCTCTCTTTCATAATCAGGAGCCGCATTTTTTGTGATTTAGTTATATTCTTTTTCTCTCGGTGGGTATTTCTGAGGATTTATAATTGAGGAATATGGATAATATCTTTCGTAAACACAGATTTTGGCATTTATATCAACCGGATCAAACCAATGAGCAATCATAATTATATAATAATAAAAAAAAACTATTATAACACCTCTCTTTATTTCTGCGATATTACTATACTTTACTTTTTTATCTAATAATACATTAACTAAAATGACATAATTAAATAAATTAAAATAATTTAGCAATCTATTCGCCATTAGCCCGAAAGAGAATGTTAGTAGAATCAGTATGAAAGAAATGTTAAACACTAGAAAATATAAGGGGTTATTTAACCTTGCCTTTTTTAACAAATACAGTGACAGCATGGACATTGCGACCGACAATAACCATTTCTTACTAATATTTGTTCCTGCTATGCCATCACTCGATGATAATCCTACTTCGGTGGCATTTGAATAGAATAATGCTCTTGTAGTTATGGCCCCTAATGTAAGCTGATTTATTATTTTATCAATTATCAGAGTAGAAAAGAATGATATAATTAAAACAGCAATGGACACACAAAAGATTTTACTAAATTGGAATTCCTTCGATAAAATTGGTGATAAGAGAGGGACGAAAAAGGTTATTATCGCACTTAAATGAAATGAAAAAGCGAGTAACGTTAGTGTATAATATTTTATCCATTTTTTCTTTTCTAAATATGGTATGCTTAATAAGAACATGCATATAGAAAGTGACTCACGCAAGATTTCTGTATAATAAGTTATAGAAAGTAACGTAAAAAAAATGAATGAAGCTATAAATCTATATTTTGTATATTTATTTATAAACCAAAAAACGATGACTGTTACAATACTACAATGAATAAGTGTAAAAAACCAAAATTCATCCACTATTGACTTTATTAATGCATTGATAACATACCATCCTGGTTGATATGTGAGAAGATTCCATTCTTGGTCCATCAGTTCATCTAAATGTGGTAAACTTTCAAAATCTTCCTCATATAAAAAACTATCTCCACCTATATGATACCTCAATCCAAATAACAATGATATAATAACTACCTCTGTGTAATAGAAATAATCATTGTTAAACTTTTTCTTCTTTATATCAAATAAATATGCACAATATATAAAAAAGACACTAATTAACAAATATTCCATTATCTATTTATTTATGAGGATATAACGTAATAGGAAAATGTGAATAAAGCATTCTATCTCGTTACCCGCTTTTTGATAGTTTCTATTAATTTAAGGCGCAATTCTGGTGTTAATCCAATAAACCAGACCATACAGGAGACGGATAATGCACTAACTAAAATAATAGTAAAAAAGGAAACAGTAACACAACAACCTATAGCCTTCATATAATGATTTACTATTATCGGAATAGGAAGAGAGAAGAAAGATACTTTCAAACAAGGTAATAGAACACTTATGATATCATCTAATTTATAATCAACTATTTTAATAAGCAATAAAGGTTTTATTACTAAGCCTATCACAGCATAACATACTACTGTTGACCATGACAATGCTATTGGTGAGAAACCACACTTAAACAATATATAAACGATTACAAAATTCAATAGCATACAGGTAGGGGATAGCATGGCATTTTCTTTTAGTCGTCCTTTTGCATATAAGGCTTTATAAAAAGAATCATCAAAAACATGAAATAAGCTCTGAATAAGAATTATTTTCAAAAAAACAACCGTATAAGGAGGAACCTCAACTAACCATAACGATAACAATTGCTCTGCAGAGAAAAAAATAGGAACTGCTAACAAAAGCATTAAAAAGAAACTAAACTTTGTCATTTCTAACAATAGTGTCTTTGAACCCTTATTGTCTCCTTGCGCATAGCGCTTTACAATTTGAGGTACCGCTGCTGTTTGGAAATTTGTCACAAACTGAGATGCAGCCATTTCTACTTGTATCGAAATGCTTCTCGCGGCGACTATGGCAGGTGAAAAGAACATATTCAAAAGGAGTAAAACACCTTGAGAATTAAGAGCTATAGCAGAGTTTGCGAATAAACTCCATCCAGAAAAAGAAACAACTTCTTTAAATATAGGCCTATCTAATCCCAACTTAAATCTTGCCTCTTGGTACTTTCTTGCGCAATACAATCTATAGAAAAGTAATATTGAGACTTGGAGCAAAAATTGAAGTATAGCATACAAAACTAGTTTATCTATATCGCCGAATAACAACAGATATACAATAAGTAATTTACTAATTGCCTCGATAATGCTAACGTATGCGAAAACCTTCATATTCTCGTGAGCAATAATACAAGCATTATATGGAACCTGCGTAATCGTAAAGAAAACAGTTAATATAGAAAAATGGAAAACCCATGATGCAGCATCCATTCTCTCTGGCGATATTATCAATTTTTGATGTAAAAACCAATTACCTATAGACTCTGCCACACAAATTACTATAACAGCCAAAAGCACATGTATTGTTAGAGTAGTGCTAAATATTTTCTTTAACTTTTCTTGATGCCCCTCACCTAGACCATACGTAATAAAGCGTGAAGATCCAGTACTTAACGCGTTGTTAAGAAAACTCAAAAACCCCACAATTCCGCCAACAGATTGATATATACCGAAATCATCAACACCCAATACCTGCAATACTACGCGTGATGTATACAATGATATAATCATTGTCACCATCATGCGAATATAAAGAAATATTGTATTTTTTGCTATTTTTTTGTTATTTGATGTAGTAACGCTTGGCATACTATCCATAGTTCCTATCTATTGTTATTATTCCCATATAAGCAAATATCACTGTTGTTTGACAAAACACCTGTCGCCTGTTAAATAATTCATTATTTTCTCTTCATGAGAAACTACATATTTTGTTATCTTTCGCCATATCGGATTAAAGAGTTTATCAATCCCAATAGAAACAGCCATTACGGCACAGGCAATAAGAATTATCATCAATAACAATATGACTGGCGTATTGTTAAAACTATATGCATTCATTACTACAGGTCTGAGAATGTATTCCATAATATAATGTTGATGATGAATAATGTAGACTGCAAATACTGAGCCCGCAAGACTATTAACTAACATCGACTTGAAGTGAATCTTACTGAATATTAAAAAAAACAAAACTGCACTTATCACCAATAATGGACCACAATACTGATAACTCAATAACCATATTATATTTCCGACGAAAGATCCATCTGTAATAATATAGCTAACTACTAACACCATATTTAGCAGTAGCCATAGTGATATTAAACAAGAAAGACTCACTTTCTTCATTTTCTCCTCTAAGTGCCTTAGGCAATCTCCAAGAGTATATAAAAACATGAAGAATGGCAAATTTTTTCCATCATGTAACGACAATTCCTGCATCGCACCCATATACACTGAAACAAATCCCAAAACTATCAAAGCATATATCCTATGTTTGGGGGAATCTAGATATTTGTTTAATAGTGGGGCCGTTAAAAACAAATAGAAATATGTTCTTATAAACCAATATGGTGAATAGGAGAAGAAGAATAGGGATTTTACCCCCCCTGGCCCATAAAAAACTCCATTAGAGTTAATGGAAAGTAGTAAGCAATAAGAGGTAAGAAAAGCTTTACTACCCCTTTCATAGAAGGTTTAATATTAAAATAACCAGATATAAGAACAAAACAAAGGACAGCTATATGTAGCGGAATATATAATGCTCTATATAATATACTATCATCAACTTCTGCTATAAAAAAAAATAGAAGATGATAAAACACAATGAATAACATACACACTATCCTCAATAATTCAAAATTACTTTGGCGCGTCTGTTTTTGCTCTATTGCAACTTTGCCTGTGGCACAATCCTTTATATTTTCGTCCTGCATTCTCGAACTTGTATTACAGTTCATATAATTATATTTTAATATAAAAATAGCCGTTCCTTATCAAGGGGCTCAAAATATCTCGTTTTCCCGCTCGATATCTACTCGCTTTGCTTATCCAAGAACCTCTATTCTAATGAGATTCTCTGAGAAGAGCCCACCCCATACATTAATACCCATTAGGATTATTCTTTTGCCAGTTCCAACTATCTCGGCACATTTCTTCAATGCCATATTGTGCCTCCCAACCTAGTTCTGCCTTAGCTTTAGCTGGATTGCAATAGCAGGTTGCAATATCACCTGGTCTACGAGGCTTAATAACGTATGGTACATTAACGCCATTAACCTTCATAAAGGCATTCACGACATCAAGAACACTATAGCCATGACCAGTTCCAAGATTGTATATAGCCAAGCCGCAATTACGTTCAATAGCGTTCAATGCTGCCACATGGCCTGAGGCCAAATCGCAAACATGAATATAGTCACGAACACCCGTACCATCAGGTGTATCGTAGTCGTTACCAAAGATACCTAATTCTTTACGAATGCCTACTGCTGTTTGAGTGATATAAGGCATCAGGTTATTGGGGATTCCATTGGGATTCTCGCCAATCATGCCACTCTGATGAGCACCAATAGGATTAAAATAACGTAACAGAACCACATTCCACTCTGGATCTGCCTTCTGCACGTCCATCAACACCTCTTCGAGCATGCTTTTGGTTTGGCCGTAAGGGTTGGTGCAATGACCTTTGGGACATTCCTCTGTGATAGGAATGATAGCAGGATCACCATATACCGTAGCTGAACTGCTGAAAATGATATTCTTACAGTTATGCTGACGCATTACATCCAAGAGGATGAATGTGCCCGTCATATTGTTGTGGTAGTACTCTAAAGGCTTTGATACTGACTCACCTACAGCCTTCAGGCCTGCAAAGTGGGTCGAGTAAGGAGAGGGACTTTCACCCTCCTTACTCGACCCCAAATGTCATTTCCATAGCTCAATTACTGTTGCTTAATAATTTCCATCCCCGGACAGCCAGTCTTTAATTGACACCCTCTTTTGTTTGCCTGCATAATCTTTGTAGACTACAGTAAGTTGCTTTTTACCATCGTAATTCACCCATTCGTCGACATACGGATATATCTCGAGATATTCATTCCCGTCGTACAACGAATTGATTGAATCCACCATAGGCAGTATAGCCATATTATTGGCAGGCAATTTCAACTTGTCAGCAATTCCGACTTCCCAATTGCACCACATAGAAGCCAGCGCTTTATTGGTGGCAAGAAGCAGGAATCGGTTACATGTGCTTATTACCTGCTTTATCCTAACAGCAGTGTCACCACATGTCTCTTCTGGCATGCGCTTATCCATGCTATCAATGTACGGAATGACATTGTACTTACGTTTCAAGAAATTCAGTAAGCCTTTCAAGTCATCCAAATCGCTATGTTTGTGCGAGATGAACACAGTGGTGCCGCTGGCGGAGCGTACACTGTCTGAACTGAAATAGCGAGTACGGCTATATGACTCATTCACTATATTTGAATCTCCGACCCTACTATAACTATTAAAATATCCTCTGGTAAGTTTCATTATCTTTGACCCAATTAATACAACAACTCCTTAAACAAGGAGGTATAAGTTAATTCTGTCTGAAGCCGTTTATCAAATTTCCCTGGAGAGGCATCAAATAATATCTTTGCCGCTGCACCTGTACTGGCTATAGGAAACAGTTTTGCATCAGGATGAAAGACACTGAACATTTTAAACTCTTCTTCAACACCTTCCATCCCTCCAATAAAGAATGCTGCGCAGAACTGGTTGTCCTTAATCATGTGCATTCGCATTTCAAACAGGCTCTTTTCTCTGTCATAGAGATCCGGCGTAACAATAATATGTGCTACTGACTCATTTTCCAGAGGGAAATACTTTTCAAAAAATTTGCTCTGGTAAAGTGTCACATGCTGATTAGCTTCCCTATTTGAGTGGTGCAACACTTGCGCAATCAAGGCTGTAATTGACGGATGACCTCCCCAAACCAAATGGTATTTGGGAAGAATTACGGATGTCAATGCCAAAACACTGTCGCGTATCGCAATGACATCTGCTGTCTCAAAATACTTCGGGTCCCTTTCTGGAAGAGGTATACTTGCTGAAAGGAATATGTTCATTTGTTCTGTAGCCATTGTGAGAATACGTTCTTTTTGATGGTTTGTACTTCCAGTGTCTTATTCAACCAGTCCAAATGGTCTATCCACTTGCGTTTTATTCGCAAATCGTCATAGATTAAATGGATGTGCGTATTGGGGTTGTTCAAGAGGTCCTTGAATCTAAGTGATTCATAGCAGTCGTAGGATTGTGGCACACCCACAGCAGGGATAAACACATTGACTTCACCATTACTTAGCCGCTCTACAAGATATTTGTATTCTTGTACGAGTTGTCGACCTACATTCTGCGCTTCTTTAATGAATTCTCCAACAAGGCTGTCCTGTCTAGCCGCCATATTGCGTGCTCTAACCGATTCTACCTTCTTGGAGATTTCCGTTATAGTCTCATCTGTCAGCATGGCTTTGGGGTCGTTGTAATCATTTAGGAAACTATCTTTAGTTAGCATAACAGGCTCACAGAGGTGGTTATGAATATCGAGTTTTATTCCCGGCCACACTATCTCTATTACGCCAATCTGCTTTTGGTTGGCTGCTGTTATTTCTTCCATACACCATGGACTTGTCTTGAAGTCTTTTGTATATAGTTGGATGAGTATATCGCAATCCGACAGCCTATGGTGAAGTTCTTCTTGAAAGTTCTTAGCGGCATTGATAGAATAGGTGTCCAAGAACACATCGTAGTTACAACGTACCAACGCATCGAACAGTTGATTGGCTACAACTGTGGAATCGCTACGGCGATAACTGATGAAGAGTTTCCTGTTCTCTCGCATCAAACGTAACGCTTCCAAAGCATAATTAACAAATGCATCAAGTTTCTCCGCAGCATACATCTTACCGTTCAGCTTCCACGCAATCTTAGGAATCTCGTCGCAGAAAGCATCCCGATGAAAATAAACTGGGATAATGGCATCACCATTGTTCATCAGAATCTCCAATTTATCCGCATCTTGGTTGCTATGATTCTGCTTCCCAAAGTAATAGGTAAATGTTGGCTGCTTGTTTTGGTAAGCTGTCGCAAAATTGGCAGCAGTAATTTCTATGAACGCATCTTCTTGGAGACCCATTTCAAGGATCTTTTCAAAGAAACGCTTTCTGATTGCCTCACATGCAGCATTGCCCACATCACCCAGAAATATTAGTTGATATTGATATGTCATCTTCTACAAAGAAACTTTTACAGGTTAATAATCACTTTCAAATCCCGTCAGGCATATTCACCTTGATGTCGTAATTACCTTTATTATTTTGGATGTCCTCTGCCTTTGACACCCAATAATTTATGTTGTCAATAAAGTCCTCCCATCTGACCATGTGAATATAGCTGGGCCAGCCGTTATATACGGCATCACCTTGAGTACAATCAGCTTTGGCTTTCTGATACTGATTGAACATATTCTCGCGCAATATCCAGAAAAAGCTATTCGTGTGCCAATAATTGCAACCTGTTGCACAACAGGTCTTTTTCTCTATGGCATAATTGTAGCTACCATTCTCGTCAGGCAGAACAACTGCCAGCACTCCGTTGCGGCGGCTGGTACGGTCGTTGCGGATGGTCTCGCGCAGTGAATAGGAGATTTCCCAAGGTATCCACTGGTCTTTCTCGCTATGCCATGACTCTTTCATACCTGGAGAAATAAGAACCACGGTGACTGAACTATCAAAGATTTTGTCCCGTAATTTGGATTTAATAGTATCGTTCTTAAAATGAGACAGGTCTTCGTCGTCCTTCTCACCTTTATTTATGTGATTCTCAGCATCAAGCTTGGATTGCAATACATCTACATAATGGCGTGCTGTGGAAGTTTCATACCACGGCATGCTGTCCAGATGCTTCACCCTTGAATCAGCATATTTGTAAGATACGAATATCTTCTTGCCCATTGAGTCTAAATTAACGTGCTATCAATAGTATCGCTGATACAACCACAGCAAGCCCAAGCAGTATGGGATAAAACGGGCTAACAGACTCTGTAAAATCCAGATTCTCTGTAGCCTTCAATCCTTTTGCTTTGTCATCTTTAGGACATTCGTATGGTTTGAAGTTGAACAGTGCCTTCTTATACTCAGCGTCATTGAAGTCTTCCGTATTGACAATATTGATAAAGAGCCGCTGTCGGTTTCTGAATCCGCGCTCCAACTTCAGATAAAAAACATCCAACTTCCATAGTACAATAATTGGAAGCAAGCTGAAAAGCATCCAATGACTCAATGCCTGCACGGCAATACCAGCTGTCAGCATTGCTGCCACCAGCGTCACCAACCAAGTCTTACAGTTTGCACTATTCCCCGCCATGCGGGCAATATTCTCCTGCATCATCTGCAAATACTGACGGTCATCGTCGTTATAAGTCTCTTTCATATCAGTTCTTTTCGCCATAACAAACTAATCTACATCCACAAATTTTGATTTATACAAAGCATCTAATGCTGCTGTACCCTTATGATATTTCATAGCTTTAACATCTTTTGAATACATCCTAACAAGTCCTTCCGTTGGGATAGTATGAGATATTTTCAAAGAATCAAAGGCCTTTTCAAGAAGAATGGTATGATTCTCGGCGGAAAAATACTTAGTATCCTTCAACCTTGAAGGCTCTTTCCGACGTAATTTATTCATAAAATTCACCTCCTCATATATCCAGGGAGAAAGAGTCTTATCTTGAATTGAAGTCTTTAAAGGTACTGATTTCTTCGACTCTATGAATATAGGACATTCTATACTATCGATGGCTTCCATCAAAGCTATTGACAACATAGAATAGACATGAGAGGTGCTGAGATTGCGCTCGTTATAATCATACACATATTCCGAACCAACCCATTTCTTTGTCAAATGAGTGCTATCAATTTCAGCAAGTATCTCATAAGCATTCAGCCATATATCTGCGTCGATAAAACACCTTAAACCGCAATTCACCTCCAACCAATTAGCTAGAAAACGAGCCATATTTATATCCTTACTTGAATGGGATATAAATACGTGATACTGGCCATGAGGAAACCATAATTTACCCAAATTATCTCCGTCAATCACACCATCAGAATTACTCAGATAGGCTCGAAGCTGCTTCATGCGTTCATCTTTCTTTATCTCGGAATGATGGTATTCTTCATGTTCATCATATCCAAGACGAATAATGGATGAATGTGATATTTTAAACGGCAGATACATCTGGTTTATAATGTTATGATTTATACGAGGTTGGGAATACCATTCAGCTCATTCTGAATGTATTCGAGGCTGGCAATCTTCTCCTTAGTCTCTTCGAGATTGAGGCGCTTGGTATTGTCAGAGTTGAACTCCTCAATAGTAGCACACTTGGTGTCGCCTTCCTTGAAGTACTTGTCGTAGTTCAAGTCGCGATTGTCAGCTGGAACAGCATAGAAGTTACCCATATCGATGGCCTTGGCAGCCTCTTCCTTGGTCAGAAGGGTTTCGTACATCTTTTCACCATGACGAATACCAATCACCTTAATCTCCTCCTTCTTGCCACCAAACAATTCACAAACAGCCTCTGCCTGGGTTTGAATGGTACAGGCAGGGGCTTTCTGCACAAGGATGTCACCATTCTTACCGTGCTCAAAGGCAAATAGCACGAGGTCAACAGCCTCTTCGAGAGACATGATGAAACGAGTCATCTTAGGCTCAGTCAAAGTGATAGGATTACCCTTACGGATCTGGTCAATCCAAAGAGGAATCACGCTTCCGCGAGAGCACATCACATTACCATAGCGGGTGCAGCAAATCTTGGTATCCCCACTCAGGCGGCTCTTAGCCACGGCAATTTTCTCCTCAATAGCCTTGGTGATGCCCATGGCATTGATAGGATAAGCGGCCTTGTCCGTACTCAAACAAATCACACATTTCACACCCGCATCAATAGCAGCATCGAGGGTATTATCCGTACCAATAACATTGGTCTTCACAGCTTCCATTGGGAAGAACTCGCAACTGGGCACCTGCTTCAGTGCAGCGGCATGGAACACATAGTCCACACCCTTCATCGCGTACTTCAGCGTGCTCTTGTTGCGCACGTCACCGATGTAGAACTTAATCTTGTTCGCCACCTCCGGCATACGAGCCTGGAAGTCGTGACGCATATCATCCTGTTTTTTCTCGTCGCGCGAGAAGATGCGGATCTCGCCTATGTCGGTCTTCAAAAAACGGTTAAGTACTGCGTTTCCAAACGATCCTGTTCCTCCAGTAATGAGGAGGACTTTGTCCTTAAATAAGCTCATTGCTATATCTTGTTTAAATTATAATCACTATTATTTTACCAGTTCGGAATAGGTGTCCGGCTTATTGGGGTTAAATATCTCGTTACAATACATTACTGTGACGAGGTTTTCTGTTTCACTGAGATTGATGATGTTATGGGTATAACCAGGCAACATGTGGATGCACTGGATATTATCGCCACTCACCTCAAACTCAATAACTTCGTCAGTACCTAATTTACGTTCCTGAATCAAGCCATGACCGGCCACAACGATGAAGAACTCCCACTTGGTATTATGCCAGTGCTGTCCTTTGGTGATGCCAGGCTTTGAAATATTGATGCTCACCTGACCAGCATTAAGGGTATGAACCAACTCTGTAAACGAGCCACGATCATCCACATTCATCTTCAAAGGGAAAGCAACTTTTTCCTTGGGCAAGTAGCTGAGATATGTGCTATACAATTTCTTTGCAAAGCTATTCTCAGGAATCTCCGGAATCATCAGGGTCTTGGGCTGCTCAGCGAAACTCTTTAAGAGCTCGACAATCTCACCTAGCGTCGCTTTGTGGGTTGTTGGCACATAACAATATTTGCCATCTGCCTGTGGTAAAACATCAAGGCCGTCAAACTCACAATGATGCTCTTCACCTTTTAGACCGGCAATCATTTCATCAACGAGGTCATCAATATACAGCAATTCCAGTTCTACGCTGGGATCGTTGACTGTATAAGGCAGGTCGTTTGCAAACGCATTACAGAATGTTGCCACTGCACTGTTGTAGTTTGGGCGACACCACTTTCCAAAGAGGTTGGGGAAACGGTAAATCAACATTCTTGCACCCGTATCTTTGCCATACTCCAAGAATAAATCTTCGCCTGCCTTCTTACTTCGGCCATACTCGCTATTACCAAAGCGCCCAGTAAGAGAAGCTTGTTGTGAGCTTGAAAGCATCACAGGGCAGGTATTGTGGTGTTTCTTCAATGCATCCAGCAAGGTGCTGGCAAAGCCAAAGTTGCCTTGCATAAACTCCTCCTGGTTCTGTGGGCGATTCACACCTGCGAGGTTAAAAACGAAGTCTGCATTCTTGCAGTATTCGTCCAGTTGTTCGGGAGTTGAGTCCAGGTCATATTCATACACGGATTCCACGGTCACGTCACCATAGCAACGTGCCTTGCCATCCTTTATATTATTCAACTGTGCACACAGGTTCTTACCAACGAACCCCTTGGCACCAGTAACTAAAATTTTCGCCATACCATCTTATTTACAATACCCACGTAGCTTTGGATAATCTTTACCACCTTGGTAGAGACATTTTCCTCGATATAGTCAGGAACAGGAATGCCATAGTCACCGTTCTGGTTCAATGTCACTGCAGTATCTACAGCCTGAAGCAATGACTTTTCATCGATACCTGCGATGATGAAGCAAGCCTTATCAATTGCCTCAGGACGCTCTGTAGAGGTACGAATGCAGATAGCAGGGAATGGATGACCTACTGAAGTGAAGAAACTACTTTCTTCGGGCAAGGTACCGGAATCAGAAACCACTGCAAAGGCGTTCATCTGGAGGCAGTTGTAATCATGGAAGCCCAGAGGCTCGTGCTGAATGACACGACTGTCGAGCTGGAAGCCTGACTGCTCCAAACGCTTACGGCTACGAGGATGGCAGCTATAAAGGATTGGCATGTCATACTTTTCAGCCATCTTATTGATAGCGGTGAAAAGACTCATAAAGTTTTTCTCGGTATCGATATTCTCCTCGCGGTGAGCAGAGAGCAAGATGTACTTGCCCTTCTCCAAGCCCAAACGTTTGTGGATATCGCTTGCCTCAATCTCAGCGAGGTTCTGATGCAGCACTTCTGCCATAGGGCTACCAGTAACGTATGTACGCTCCTTTGGCAAACCACAGTCAGCCAAATAACGACGAGCATGCTCACTGTAGGCCATATTCACATCACTGATGATGTCCACAATACGGCGGTTGGTCTCTTCTGGCAGGCACTCATCCTTACAACGGTTGCCAGCCTCCATGTGGAAGATGGGAATGTGCAGGCGCTTGGCACCAATCACCGACAAACAGCTGTTGGTATCACCAAGTACTAACACTGCATCAGGCTTGGTCTCAACCATCACCTTATATGACTTGTCGATGATGTTACCCATCGTAGAACCAAGGTCATCACCCACTGCTTCCATATAGATATCAGGATCAGCCAGCTTCAAATCCTTAAAGAAAACCCCATTCAGATTATAGTCATAGTTCTGACCAGTATGTGCCAAAAGACAGTCAAAGTACTGACGGCACTTATTAATCACTGCAGCAAGGCGGATAATCTCCGGGCGCGTACCAACAATTATCAGAAGCTTCAGCTTCCCATTCTCTTTAAAATGATTCATTCTTAATTGCATCTAAATTTAAGTTCTGGCAGGCAGTATTGAACTGCGAACATTTGTTCCACCTGTGCTGCCAGAGGCCTTTGTTACTTAGAGAAGGTTATCCTTCTCGATATCTTTGAAATATTTATATGTGCCATGCTTCAGTTCGTCGGTGGCATCTTCGTCGCAGACGATGATAGCATGGGGATGTTGCTGCAAGCAGCTGATGGTCCACATGTGGTTGAC
>ODAJ012168457.1_pt1 | contig 26662 bp, 18 predicted proteins | sample 1539241 | NCBI WGS metagenome assembly ODAJ01 (sample SAMN02144231, study PRJEB22623) | gut metagenome | biome: sheep rumen | host: Ovis aries | place: New Zealand
CACACTATCCGTAAAAGCATCCCACGAGGGGGAGGCAATCAGATCGTCATCGACAAGTTTCTGGAGATAAGCATCTATTGCTTTGTTGGTAGGCGCAAAGACCGTATAGTTACCTCTAGCCGAGAGCAACTGATACAAGGTGGTATTGCTCCTGCGACTAACAGGCACTTGTTTAAGTATCGAAATGTACTGGCTATAGTCGGCATGCGACTCAAGATAGCTGATAACAGTATGCTCCGAAAAGACGTACCGCGACGAAGTATCAATACTCTCAGTACATGACGAGAGAAAAAGCAGAATAGCGGATGTAATGAATGCAAATTTAGATATTCTCATTTTGAATAGTTGGCGACCCCTCCCCGACCCTCCCGAGGGAGAGGAATGTGGTTGGTGTAATTATGAAGGCTGCGTTTGAGCAAGCCCGACGCACAGCGTCAATTATGAATTATGAATTACGAATTATGAATTATGAATTGTTAATTAAGAACTAAGGCTCACGAGTTCCCCTTATGTTCCCATTCATCGGTATTGTTGCTACTGCCGGCGGGAGAGGCTGCGGGGACGATACCAGAGTGAGACTTCACTTGTCCAGGCTCTTGCAAAGCCTGCTCCAGGAACATCTGAGGCGTAACCTTTACTGGCTCCTTCATGAATTCAGGACGACTCCAGCTATACAAAGACACCAGGAAGTACGCTGGGTCCTTCTGAGGCACGAGGAAAGCCTTGTGCACGCGGCCGTTTCTGTCGAAGTATGCCAGATAGTCGCGTGTGTAGTTACCATCGTCCCTGCGGCTCTCGAAGAGTATCCAGCGGTCGTTGCTGGAGAATGAAGGATAGCTCTCAGCACGGGCGCTATTGATGGGCTTGGTATCTACGAGCAGACCAGTCTGCTGGTCGAGTATCTCTATCTGAGCCGATGGATGCCAGATATGGAAGAGTCCGTGCGGACCCTCGGCAAAGACCACATAGCGGTTGTCGCTGGTTACACGCTGCTCCACAGCACTACGCTCTTTGCTGATAGCATCGTAGATAAGCTCGGGCTCGCCCAACTTACGCGTTTGCATATCGAAAGGCGCACGATACAGATTGTAACGTAGTTGCTTGTAATGATTCAACGTCTCGTTCATGCCATTGTTCAACGGTTCGAACTCGTGGCGGGCAGAACAGAAATAAAGCCACTTGCCGTCGGGACTCCAAGAGGGGAACAGTTCCAACTCTATGCTGTCAGCCAAAACGGTCTCCATGGTATTCTTCTCCACATCGTAGAAGACAATATCGCTGGCAGCTTCCATCACCTCAACCTTCGTTATATCACGCGTGTGGAACGACTGCATGGTGCGGTCGGTACTGAAGGCTATAATAGGTAGCGTGGGATGCCACGAGGGATAGACGGCAACAGATATCATCTCGGGAGTCTTCAGAAGGATATTCTTCAGTTTGCCGTTGGATACTATCATGGTTGCATCATGACAGATACGGATGTGAAACATCATATTGTCCGTACGGTAGTTCTGGTAGCTGTGGCAATTGATGCAATGTCCTTGCTTCTCGGTACTAATCTGGCGGGTGTTGAAGATATCGCTCTCAGAGAAATCCTCCAGGCAGCGCTGTCTGATAGCCAAATGCTCGAAACCCACATAGGTGGGGGCCAAGGCACGATAAGAGAGATAAGGGTCTATGCTGTCAGGACTGACCTCTATGCTGAAAGGCTTGTAGCGGCTCCACTTATCTTGCTGCTTGCAATAGACATCCACCGTCATCTTCTGCCCTTTGGCAGCGGAGAGAAGCTTCTTCCACTCGTCCTCTGGAATAATAACCTTGTTGCCCTTGCCATAGTTATATTCCGTATCGCCAGCCTTGAAGTGAGCCACCACCTCGTCTGCCTGCTCCATCATGAAGTTCAGCGGCGCAATATTAATAGGTATAGTTACATCGGTATAGTCAGGATAGATGTCAGGCTTTTCCGTTTCCTGCTTATAATCCTGTGGCAAAGACGGATGGCGGTTGCATCCGATCAGCAATGCCATCAGGAAAAACAAGGATAACAGTATATAATGTCTCATTTTTGTCGGTTAGCGGTTAGTGGTTAGCGAAAATTATGAATTGTGAATTATGAATTATGAATTGTCCCTAGTACATCGGGATGTCCCTCAGCATAAAATAGTCCCACCAATAGGTGTCACCAAAGCGGGCTTGTAATGCAGTTCCAATCTGCTCCACTCCCATACCACTCTGGGCATTGCTCTTCAGGTTAGCGATAAAGTTCTGGTAACGTTCTCTGATATCAGGGTCTATGTTATAAATAGAGATGTCATCGGGTCCTGTCCTCAGTTCGTCGTGATAGAGCAACATAGCCTCCTGCACATATCGGGGGAAAGGCTGGTCGGGGAAGAAGGTGTGATACTGAGCAACCTGAGCCCAGAAGCACCTTGTATCCTTATCCTGAAGGCAATAAGCCAGGGCTACTTCCAGCACGAACTTATCATCGGTAGGTGTATGGGCCAGCTTATGAATCAGCGTTGACTCTACAAAATAATCATCGGTACCTACCATAGATGTGCCTCCATTGTAGAGACGTTTTATCAAACCGAAACGTGGAGAGGATGCGATGAGTGTGGTATCATCCAGATAAGGACGCAACTCGGCGGCCCACTTCTTTTGGAAAGTAGAATGCTCCAGCAAACGCAGATACTTCCTGACGGCATCGTATTCGCCATTTATCAGCGCACAACGGGCAAGAACACGCAATGTATAGTACGAGAAGCCGAAGTGCATGCAACGCTCTATGGCACGACGAATACCAAAACAAGTCTCGCCGTAGTTGTAATAGACAAAGTCTCCTGTAGCATCGGACAGACGAATCACAACAGAGTCGCTCATCACCGATGGCTTGGCAGGACGGTTGTTGTACTCGTAGCGGTGAGACAACAGTTCGCCCTTGTTCATCAGGGCAATATCACGGTACAATACCATCTGGCGAGTAGGATTACCTGGTGCCATGCGGGCCTCAGCGAGTACATCGTCCCAACGCTGGTCCTCTACGGCACGGCACATACGGAACTCTGCCTGATAGTTCGGGTCGGTACAGTTTCTCTTGTCTATAAACTTATAGCCTCCGATAGCTGTTACGGCAGCCAGCAACAGACATATCACCAAGCCCCTGGTGCTTGTACTACCCTCCTTTCTTCTGGTAAAGAAGGGGAAAAGCAGAGGGGTAAGGCATGCCAGCAGGAAGGGAAATTCCATGCCGTAGTCGCGTACCGAGCCAATCTCGAAAACCTTTAAGCCGAAGGTCCAACGCTGGTCGGGACGCATCAGCGTAGTTCCGCTATTCTCTAAGAGAGGAACCACACAACATACCAAAGCAGCAAACACCAAACCTGTCCATCCCTTACGCCAATCCTTACTGAACATACGCAATGCCACCAAAGCAGAAGCAACAAGGGCATAGATACCCAAAGGACAATAGAACAATGCGGGCACAAGGATTATCTGTACAAGAGGACCGTACTTGAGTTTACCCGTATAATCGATTGAGAGAATCAGGGCAAAGAATAAGCCCAAAGAATGATAGAAGCTGTAATCAATATCCCTGAGGAAATAAATCCAGTAACCTAACTGCACCTCTGTACAAAGTAAAGCCAACAAGGGAAGGAAAAGCACGAAGGTCCACTCCAGACGGACATGGAACGAGCGCCATGCCACGCAGAAACACAGCATCCACAACAGTATGAGCATAGCAGCGCCATAGGCTGGATAGTAGAAGAACTGAGTCAGATAGGAACCTGCCCAGGAGAGGAACCCACCCGGCATACGCACACAATCATGGAAATAAACCATGGTATCATTCCAGTACCCGCGATCTTGCATAAAATACAAGGTGTCGGCATTCTTTCCAATCAGAAAGACCCAGGCCAACGCCACAAACATTATGCTATACAGAATGGGTAAGACCCAAAGGGGGAACGATCTCTTTTTCCCTCCTTTTGCCGCCTCCTGAACCTTGGGAGCAGGAGCAGCCACACGCTTTTGCTTATTTTGTTTGCTCATACTCGACCACAAAGATAAAGAAATAAATCGAAACAAGTATATCGACGTTCGGAAATGAAAAGAAAAAACATTTTTCTTTTGCATTTCACTCACATAATCGTATCTTTGCCGTAGGAATCTTAACCAAAAACAAGTAATATCATGAAAAAAAGAACTATTCTGGCCTTTCTGATTCTTGCCACTACGAATATTGGTGCCTATGCCGAAGGAAACGCTCCCATCTCTGCCACCAAGGTCGAGCAAGGCAAGGTAACTACGGGCATCGGTAACAGGGATGTTCCCATCCTGCGCAGCACTCTCACCGTAAACGCCTCCGAAGGAACGATAGACTTCCAAGGGGTAACAGGAATGGTTAACGCCACCAACCTGAAGGATGTAAAAGGCATACGTGCCTACTTTGCCACCAATGCCCAAGAGCTCTTTGTGGATGCCAAGGGGGAGATGAACTGGCGCGAGAGCAACGGCGTTCCCTTCGCTGAAGGTAAAATAGCCAAGGACGGTACTTTTATCATAACCGGCAGCCGTAACCTTGCAGCAGGGACATACTATCTGTGGATAGCCTTGGACATCAGCAAAAAGGCGCAGGAGGGCAATACAGTGGATGCCTCTATTACCTCTTATATTATAGACGGGAAGACGCAACCTGAGCCTAACGGGAACCCTGACAATGCTGCCACTATCTTCCTGACAGAAAGTAGTGTGCTGATGCCTATGGACAAGGGAAGTCTCTACTATCGAATACCAGCCATCTGCACCAGTGCCGACGGCAAACGACTGGTAGTACTTACAGACGACCGCAAAGACCACAATATCGATCTTCCTACCCACTGCTATGTAGTAGCACAGTATTCCGAGGATAAGGGCCGCACATGGAGCGAACCCGTTACCGTTGCTGGAACAGCAGAGACGGGCGGCGATTACGGGCACGGCGATGCCTCGCTGATTACGAACCGCATGAATGGTGACATTATAGGCATCATGACCAGTTCGCACTTCGGAACAGGGTTCTTCTCTTCTACACCAGAAAAGCCACAAACGTGGAAGACTATTGTCAGTCATGACGGCGGTCTCACATGGGAGAAGCCTATTGACCACACCAAGGAACTGTATGCTGCAGGTAGCCCCCACCCCAACTGGCTGGGAGGATTCACCGGCTCAGGAGCCGGATTGCAGAAGCGTGACGGCACACTGGTATCGCCCTTTGTGAATCGCGAATCACCCGACGGCACCAAGAATAATGTAACCCAGAATTATTATAATTTCATGTCGAAGGACGGCGGAAAGACATGGTATGTTAGCGGAACGAGTGGAACAACGGCAGCAGACGAGCCTAAGGTATTGGAACGCAACAACGGCGACCTTGCCATCAGTGTCCGAGCCGGTGGCTATAATTATTATAATGTAACGTCCGATGATGGTGAGACCTGGAAGTATGCTCCGCAGACACGCTTCACCACAGGTATTAGCGGCAACGCTTGCGATGGCGAGTATATGTACTGGTGCTCTACGCTCGATGGGAATCCCTGGAACATTGTCTTCCAGACGGGACCTAACGATCCACATCGTCAGAACGTTTCCATCGCCCTTTCTACTGATGAGGGCGAAACCTTCGGAACGCCCAAGACCATCTGTCCGCGTGGTTCTGCCTATAGCGCAGCTACCATTCTGCCTGATGGTACCGTAGGTGTTTATTACGAAGAGGAAGGGCTCTATGGCTGCTACACCATGCGCTTTGTACGTTTCAGTCTCAACTGGGCCAGCAACGGTAAGTATTCCTTTACGAAAAAGAAACCCTTCCGACCCGTTTCGGCCAGCATCACAAAATAGAACAAACAAAAATAGGACCCAGAAAAATCTGAGTCCTATTTTATTTATTATCTCTCCCCTAAGGGGAGTAAGAAAGTTCTTTACTTCTCCTCGTTCTCCTTGATGGTCTTACCCATAGTAAGGTAAGCGGTAGGAGCAGCAACGAAGATTGAAGACAGGGTACCGAAGATAACACCCAAAATCATTGCGAAGGCGAAGCTGCGGATGCTTGCACCACCCAGGCAGAAGATTACAGCCAGTACGATGAATGTGCTGACAGAGGTGTTGATGGTACGGTTCAATGTACTGTTCAGAGAGCTGTTGAAGAGTTCCTGACGATCACGCTTGGGATACAGACCAATGTACTCACGGATACGGTCGAACACTACCACCTTATCGTTGATAGAATAACCGATAGCGGTAAGCACAGCACCGATGAAGGTCTGGTCGATCTCCAAAGAGAAGGGCAGGATTCCCCACCAGATAGCATACATACCCAGGATAAGCGCAATATCAATAATCAATGCGGTGATAGCACCCACTGAGAATGCAAGATTGCGGAAACGGATGAAGATGTATGCGAAGATGGCTATGAAGGCCAAGATAACACTCCAGATAGCACCGTTAGTGATGTCCTCAGCTACAGAAGGACCAACCTTCTGGCTACTGATGATAGAACCACCGGCACGCTCATCGCGGTTGATGAAGTTCTCTACCGTGAGGTCACTAGCCAAGAGATTACCACCCTTGAGAGCATCGAACAACTTCTGCTCTATCTCGCTGTCAACCTCGATACCATCCTCCTGGATGCGGTAGTTGGTAGAGATACGCAGGGTCTTACCACCTGTACCCAAAGCAATAACATTGGTGTTACTCTCGGGGAAAGCCTCAGCCAAGATAGGACGAACCGTCTCGGGCTGAACCTCGTTCTCGAACAATACCACGAAGTTACGACCACCCGTGAAGTCGATACTCTTACTAAAACCACGACCGAACATGAAGCCCAAGCTGATAACTACCAACACGCCGAAGATAGCAAAGCTCTTCTTGTAAGCGCTCATTAACTTGAAGGTGGGATTCTGGAAAGAAATCTTATCACCGATAGCAGTACGGAATGTCAGGTTCTGCCACTTATCCTTGCTCATAACCTCAGCATAAACAACACGTGTCAGGAATACTGCAGTGAAGAAGCTGACGCAGATACCGATGAACAATGTGGTAGCGAAACCGCGGATTGGTCCTGTACCGAAGTAGTAAAGGATAACTGCGGTAATGATAGAGGTAAGGTTAGAGTCGAAGATAGCGCTGAAGGCGTTGCTGTAACCAGCAGAAAGAGCCTCGCGAACCTTCTTGCCAGCCTTCATCTCCTCCTTAGTACGCTCGTAGATAAGCACGTTGGCATCCACAGCCATACCCAGTGTCAGTACCATACCGGCGATACCACTCATGGTAAGGGCAGCCTGGAAGCTGGTCAGAACACCTACGGTGAAGAAGAGGTTCAGGATCAGGGCGCAGTTAGCAACCATACCGGGAACAAAGCCGTACATCATAATCATGTAAACCATCAGGATTACGAAGGCGATGATACAGCTGAGGATACCCTGCTGGATAGACTCGGCACCCAGAGAAGGACCAACAATTTCCTCGCTCACAATCTTAGCGGGAGCGGGCATCTTACCAGACTTCAATACGTTGGCAAGGTCACGTGTATCCTCTGTAGTGAAACGACCGGTAATCTGTGAGTTGCCACCGGTAATCTCGCTCTGTACAGTAGGAGCACTATATACGTTATCATCCAGAACGATGGCAACGCAACGCTTCAGGTTGGCCTTTGTGAGGGCAGCCCAACGGCGAGCACCGTCAACATTCATCTTCATGCTAACGCAAGGCTGACCGTTCTGATCGAACTCGTCCTTGGCATCGGTGATAACATCACCCTCCAGAGGAGCACGTCCATTACGCTCTGTTACCTTGATAGCATACAGTTCGTATACGTTAGCATACTCACCTTCGCCAGTACCCTTAACACCCCACTTCAGACGAACATCAGCGGGAAGTACCTCGTTAGCTTCGGGTGAAGCCAACAGCTCGTCGATAGCAGCCATATCACGCTTGTGAGCATAACCAACTACGCAACCATAAGCGCCCTGAGCAAGCTGAAGACGGCTCAGCAGAGGATGCTGCTTGCGTACCTTCTCGATATCGGCAGCTGAAGTAGCAGTTTCTTTCTTCTCCTCGGCATTGCCACTAACAACGGCAGCCAGATCCTTCTGGGCAGCAGCAGTATCAACAGCTGTTGTATCAGCAGTAGCCTCTGCAACTACAGCAGCAGAATCAGCAGGAGCCTCATCCTTAATATTGCTCATTACAGCAGCAATTTTGCTATCCAAAGTAACCAGGAAAGGTACAATCTCCTGTGAGTTGTAAGTCTCCCAGAACTCCAGGTTAGCACTACCCTGCAAAAGCTTACGTACACGCTCGGGTTCCTTTACACCAGGCATTTCAACCATGATACGACCCTCCTGACCCTCGAGGGCCTGGATATTGGGCTGAACAACACCGAAACGGTCAATACGGGTACGGAGCACATTGTATGAGTTGTCGATAGCGCTCTTCACTTCCTCGCGGAGCACTTTCTCAACTTCCTTGTCAGTACTCTTGGTTGTTACCTTATCACGCAACTGCTGAGTTGCGAAAAGCTCAGCCAGAGCCTTGTTGGGCTCTAATGCCTTGTAGTCTTTAATAAATAAGGTAATAAAGTCACTCTGGCTGTTTGCAGCCTCGCTGGTCGCCTGCTCGACGGCCTTGCGGAAGTTCTCGTCAGTCTCTTCCTTGTGGTCTGCCAAAGCCTTTACTACGTCGGGTACACTAACCTCCAGGATGACATTCATACCACCCTTCAGGTCCAGACCCAGTCCGATTCCCATCTCACGGCACTCCTTCAATGTCCAAACATTGCAGTACACCTTGTGGTTGAGCAGAGAATCCAAGTAACGGTCGGCAGCTTCCTGACCCTCTGTCTGTGCCAACTGCTCAGCCTTACTCTCGAAGTGGTTGGTAACCACTGAGAAGCTCAGGTAGAAGAGGCAAACCAGAGTCAGCAGGACTGCGAAAACCTTTACAAATCCTTTGTTTTGCATTGTGTTAATTAATTATTGATTTTGTTGTTTATAAGTTTCGTTCAGTCAAAAATTAGTTCGCAAAGATACACATTTTTCCTTTACTAAATATAATTTGCCCCAAAATTTATACATTAAAGGCATTTTATTTGTCTTTTTTCTGTAGATAGGCAACTACGGGGAAGTGGTCAGAGGCTATAACCCCATCATCCACATAGCATTTTATACATTGCCAGTCTGAAGAGGCAAAGATATGATCTATACGCACATAAATGCCCCCGTGCCTATAAGTAAAGCCCAATCCTCTGCCTACTTTACGGAAGGCACAGTCCAATCTGCTGGTCAACCTTTGGTAAGTATAGGAGATGGGCGTGTCGTTGAAATCCCCACACACGAGAATACTCTTCCCCTCGTTTCTATCAATCAGTGAACAGAGCGTATCCGTTTGGAAACCACGATAATAGGCGGCATCCCTAAGCTTGCGAAGTAGTATCTTACTGCCTTTTTCTACGCGTTGTTGCTCAGGTTCCAGAATCATATTCTTGTACTCTGTCTTGTCTGAATCGGAAAGTGCATTACTCTCGAGATGATTGCTCACCAGCAAGAGGCTGTCTCCTTGGCAACGAAGCCAGCAAGCCATACTGCTATTCTTGCGGGTGGGATAATCTATACGCAAGGTATCGCCAAGAACAGGGAAGCGGGTGAGAATACACTTTCCGGTTCCCTTCACACAATGGTAGCCCATAGAATCAACTAAATGCTGGAACTCGGGCATATTCATCTGAGGGCCACCGATTTCCTGAAGGCATACAATATCCGGGGTTTTCTCCTTCAGATATTGCACCACCTCCTGACGGGCATCTTCATCCTGAGCACCTCCCAAGTTATAGGTAACAACACAAATAGCGCTATCGGAAAGATACTTCTTGGTATTAATGGGACAATAATCCATAGCATAACCTGCAACAACCATCAAACCCACCAAAGGCACCCATACGAGATAGAAGCGGAATATCAGCCAGAAGAAGAAAAAGGCAATATCCACAGCCACAAATATAGGGAAAAACAACCCGAACAGAGAAAGAGTGGGATGTGAGCTAGGTGAAACAAAGGTTGAAATTACTGCCAGCCACATGAGCAGGACGGTACATATATTAGCCCCCAGGAAGATACCCGTGAGCACCCGCACAAACGGGCTAGATTTTTTCTTGTTATTATGCATTATTTCTTGCTTTTGTCAAAGAGCCGACGCTTCTCCTCGTCCGTAAGGTTAGCGTATCCGCTCTTTTTTACTTTATCTAGTATTCGGTTTAGTTCTTCCTCTTCTTCCTTCTTACGTTGTCTGTAGATAAAATCCTGGGCGTATTTGCCTCCATAGGTTACCTTGATGTCGGGGTTCTTGCGAGTGAATAACTTTGAGAACCAGCGACGGAAGTTAAATCCACCGTCTGAACCTTTATCGTAATAATCCCTGTCGTAATAGTTACGATGACTACGATTGCTGTTTCCGCCTCCATTACGCCAATAGAGCAGCAGGAGAAAACCTACCAGCATACCACCCAAATGAGCAAAATGAGCTACGCCATCGCCTGGACGGCTCAAAGCCGACAGCAACTCAATTACGGCATAACCCACCACAAAGAACTTAGCCTTTATGGGCACTGGCAAGGGGAAAATAAACAAACGCTCGTTGGGGAATGTCATGCCAAACGACAACAATATGCCATATACTGCTCCCGAGGCACCTACGGTTGTCCAGCGGTTCAGGAATTCATCCATAGGGAAAAGTACGCCCCCGACATTTACCTGCTCGTAAGCATTCAGGCCCTCTATCCAATAATTTGCATACTGAACAAGTTCCTGCATCAAACCAGCACCCAAGCCGCATGTCAGATAATAGAACAAGAAGCGCTTGGAACCCATCGTGTTCTCCATAATGCGACCGAACATCCATACTGCAAACATATTGAAGAACAGATGCGATAAGCTTCCGTGCATGAACATGTAGGAAAAGAGCTGATAGAAATAGAAATGACTGGCCATAAAGAAGTGAAGGCCCAGAGCATCGTCAAGGTCTATACCATACGCAGGAAGAGCTGCTACCCATCGGGCTGCAAAGAACAATACGTTAATGATTAGCAGATTCTTGGTTACAGGTGGCATATTATTCATAACGTTCATTTTTCCTAATTACGGCGCAAAAATACAAAAATAAAACAAAAAAGTCCCAACAACGAGCATTCTAAAAGGTTTTTTTCGCATTTTCTTTCATTTTTTTACAAAAAAACTTGGGCTGTATGTCAAGATTACCTATTTTTGTGATACAATTTATTGAGTTCAACTAAATTATAAACATCTAAAAACACAAAGTTATGAACAAGACTGATTTGATTGCAAAAATTGCAGAAGGCGCAGGTTTGAGTAAAGTTGATGCCAAGAAGGCTTTGGAGGCTACATTGGAGGCTATTACCGGTGCTGTAAAGGCTGGTGATAAGGTTGCTTTGATTGGTTTTGGTACTTTCTCAGTTGCCGAGCGTGCTGCACGTAAGGGTATCAATGTTCTTACAAAGAAGACCATCAACATTCCTGCAAAGAAAGTTGTTAAGTTCAAGGCTGGTGCAGACCTGAAATTCTAAGAACCATTCTATTTTTGCAATAGAAATCAAGCGCGCTGCTTCAATCACGAACAGCGCGCTTTGCTTTTATATTGAACTTCCGGACAGATCAGTTCCGTTAATTCCTTGTCAACTGACAATTATGGCAATAAGCTGGCGGGGTGTTATTTTGCCATAACTTTCTGAAATTTTGCGCCTCCTTTGAGTTCAATACAGTCATTATGTCGTCAGAGAACACATTTCCGAAATTTAGCAACTTGGGGAATGGCTTTCCACAGCATGGCACATAATAACCATCCCAAGTTATATAAGGATATTCCCAAGGGAAGCCGCAATCGCAAAACTCACCATCCGACGGATAATCGGGCCCAACAACTTCCATTTCCTTATAACAAATGCTTTTGCCTTTCATATCCTCCACAGCTACCAAGAATTCCTTGGATGTAAAGAAGTCATAAAAATTTCTGTCCATCGTTGGTTGGGAGGCAATGCTCATGCAGTTGAAGTTGACATAACGAATGCCCATCTCATGGCCAAAAGAAACTATATCAGCCATTTGCTTATAGTTTTCCGGCATAACAACACAGTTAATCATACAAACCACATTCTTCCCTTTCTGCATGACGAACTCGATGTTTTCCCTTAAAACGTTAAAGTCGGCTCCCTTACGGATAGAATTGTACGTTTCACCAATACCATCGACAGAGAACTGTATATTGTCGATATAAGGTAATACGGGTTCTATTGCCTCCTGGAATCCACGAAAGTGAGCATTGGTGGACACCGTAATAATAATGCTTCTTTTCTTTGATTTTATATATTTGACAACCTCCAGAAGGTGAGGATATAGGAATGTTTCGCCTAAACCGGTCAATCCACATGAATCCAAATAGGGATAAATCTGCTCGATAATCTGCATGGCTTTTTCCAAAGGCATAAAGCCAACATCCATCGCCTTGCCATACTCATGTTCACGCGGACACATGGAACAATGTAAATTACATACATTCCCCAGTTCAATCATCACATTTGTAGGATGAACAACTTTCAATGTCTTCTTCCTGTCTAATTTTGCTTTGGCAATATGGTTGCCCACATACCTAAAGAAGTCTCGATTGATCCTTGTAGTCTTCACCAACTTCCACAATAGCTTCAGACGACGCTTGTTGATTCTTTCCATCATAAGTATTCTCTATTGTTTTGCTGTGAATTAATTATCATCTCTCAGCCCAATCACCTCTGTCAAGATTACGATAGCCTATGGCTTCCTGCAGATGATGCGTCTGGATTTTCTCCGAACCCTCAAGGTCCGCAATCGTACGGGCAACACGCAGGATACGGTCATAAGCTCGTGCAGAAAGTTGAAGACGGTTCATAGCCTCGCGAAGCATCTCCATATCCTCGGGTGCCGGTTCGGCATAACGATGCATCAGTCTGCTTGTCATCTGAGCATTGCAGTGTACCGAAGGTTCTTCCTTATAACGCTCCTCCTGTATCTGGCGGGCACGAACTACTCGTTCTCGAATCGTAGCACTACTCTCGCCTGGAGCCGTACGACTGAGTTCATCAAAGGAAAGAGGCGTTATCTCACATTGTATATCTATACGATCAAGCAAAGGTCCCGAGATTTTATTCAGATAACGGACGATCTGCCCTGGCGTACAGCAACATTGCTTGGTAGGATGATTGTAATAGCCACAAGGACAGGGATTCATACTGGCAACAAACATAAAAGAGCAAGGATAAGATATACTATACTTGGCACGCGAAATGTTTATAACCCTATCCTCCAATGGCTGACGAAGAACCTCCAAGGTACTACGCTGGAACTCTGGCAACTCATCGCAGAAAAGAACTCCGTTATGAGCCAAGCTAATCTCGCCCGGCTGAGGATTAGAGCCGCCTCCCACCAAAGCCACCTGCGAAACAGTGTGATGCGGTGAGCGGAAGGGTCTGTGCGCAATCAGTGAGCAGTTACCAGGTAACTTACCAGCAACGGAATGTATCTGGGTTGTCTCTAAACTCTCCTGCAAAGATAAGGGAGGCAAAATGCCAGGAAGACGCTTTGCCATCATACTTTTTCCACTGCCCGGAGGGCCTATCATAATTAGATTATGACCTCCAGCTGCCGCAATCTCCATAGCACGCTTTACATGTTCCTGACCCTTAACATCTGCAAAGTCCAGTTCAAAGTCACTCTGCTGAGCATAAAATTCAGCGCGCGTATTAATGACCGTCGGTTCTAATGGGTGCATTCCATTAAGGTGTCCCACCACCTGATTGATATGACGCACGCCATAGACCTTGAGCTTGTTCACAACGGCAGCCTCACGGATATTTTCTTCTGGAACGAAAAGGCCCTCATATCCTAATTCTCTGGCTTTGATGGCTATAGGCAATGCACCTTTTATCGGCATCAGGGAACCATCAAGACTCAGTTCGCCAACCATCATATAGCGATTCAGCAGGTTTACGTCCACCTCGCCTTCTGTAGCAAGGATTCCCATTGCCAAAGGAAGATCCAAGCCGGAACCTTCCTTCCTCACATCGGCAGGAGCTAAGTTAACGGTAATCTGTCTGGTTGGGAATCTATAACCGCTATTCTCGATGGCTGCCATGATTCGCTCATGGCTTTCCTTAACTGCACTGTCGGGCAGACCCACCATGACAAATCTACAGCCTCTGGTAGCGTTAACCTCGATGGTTACCGACACAGCCTGTAAACCCTGCACTGTTGCACCGTAAACTTTTACAAGCATAATTTCTGAATATGAGGCTCTATATCACGTTGCCAATCTGAACCGAAGGCAACTATCTTCAAATTTGCATCTATAAGAACAAAATACGGCAAATCGCTAATTCCCCATTTCTGAACAAGCGGACTATTGAAGCACTGGAAATCACAATAGCTATAATAATCGACACTATCGTTCTTCTCGACCCTTGCAAGGGCTGAGGATTCTGCATCAAGCGAATAGCTGATGGCATTTACCTTTATACCTTTTTCTTTCATTTCCCTACGGAATCTACGGGTACGGTAGAGTGCACTTTGCGAGCCACTCTTCCAACTAGCCCAGAATGAGATTAACAGGTAATTGCCACGAAAATCTTCTGTGGATATCTCTCCCCCCTCTTCATCGTTGAAGAAAGAGGGACGGGTTTTCAATTTAAAATCAGGTAATTCCTGGCCTTCGCCCAGCATACCATGTGAACGAACAGCGCGGGACAGCTTACTCAGCTCCACATCATCAGGACAGGCACGACACAGACTGTCAAAGATTTCCGTTATCTGAGCCTGCGGGACACTATCGTTCAGGAGGAAATACGTTGAAAAAAGATAACGGCTAAGAGCCAGTGTGGGATTTTCCAATGTATATTGCTGAGCAACATTGCGCACCTCCTTGTCAGAAAGGTCCTTTATGCGTTTCCTGAATTCGGTGTATGCCTCATTATCCTTCGTTCCCTTCACTTCCACTGCACTCAGATTCTGGGCATCGCCAACAATTTCAATATCGTCACCCGGACGAGCAAAAATGGTTAGCTCTGAGAAGTTGGGGTACATCAGATGGAATATGGCGTCCCCATCTATGGATGCCATGTACTCGAATTCGCCATTCTGGATATGAAGCGTATCCAAACGGTCCGTTCCTCCGCTGGGGCTGTAAATATAAAACTCACCCTGCTCAAGGTGAGCAAAACTACCCTGAATCAAAACTTGTCCGGGGTGATTGCTGCAACTGAGCAGGGCGAGCAGGAATGCTATATAAAATAGCTTGAATTTCATTTACTTGATTATACCCTTAATAATGCTTGCATATTTTGCAAACTCCAGGTCGTTGGCAGCACGGGCAGCCAAAGTACTATCCTGCTGGATAGCGCTCTTGAGAGCTGATGCCAATGTTGTGGTGTCGCCAGTACGAGCAGCCAAAACAGCCTGCAGATAGCTAGTGATAGCATCGGCATTCTTAACAGCAGCAAGAGTCTTCTTGGCGCTGGTATAGTCCTTAGCCAAAATCTGAGCCAGAGCAGCACTGTTGGTGTTAGTACCAGCCAAGTCAGAGGCAGCCTGTGTGTAGTTGCCCTTGGCAATGTTCAGGTTACCCATAACCTCCTTGAAGGTATCAGAACCACTACCCTTTGCAAGGTAAGTCTCTGCAGCGTTTACATCGCCGTTCTTCAGTGCCAGCAAAGCCAGGTTGGTGTTAACCTCGGGTGCGTTTTTGCTTACACTGGCAGCCTGCTTCAGGTAATTGTTGGCAACTTCGGTATTACCAGCAGCAATAGCCTGCTGTGCCATATTGTTCAGGGCGCGATAGTCGCTGGGATACTGCTTAGCAATAGTCTCGTTCCACTGCTTGCGGGTAGCCTCATCCTTAGTCAGCTTGTTGGCACCATAAACCATCTCCTCAACACTGAGCTTGCTGGGATCCTGCTGGTACTGCTCCAGAATCTGCTCGTCGCTGCGACCGATAACCTCATAGTTAACAATCAGACGAGCACGACGCAACTCAGGCAGAATGCTCTCCTTGATATCTGTATAAACCTCGCTCATGTTGCTAATCTGCTGCTCACGCTCTTCGGGCTCCTGATACATAGAAAGGACGCGGAGGATAATCTCCTTATCCTGCAGGTTGCTCTTAGATACCAACTCCTGGAAACCTTCCCAGTCCTCAGCAGTATACTTGGTATCTACGTCAGCCTTCATGCGAATCTTCTTCAACTCACCCTTCAGGTAATCGCTGCTGACATTCTGACGCTTCTCTGCCAACTTCTCGTTGAAGTCGTACTTGCCATCAGGGCTGGCATAAGCACTAACCTCGATGTTCTGCAGAGCACGAGTCTCCTCGTTGTCGTTAATCTCCTTCAGTATCTTACCCAACTCCTTGATGCTGACATTGTTCAGCTCGCTGGCACGAAGGTTAGCCTGATTGATCAAGAACTTGATGTTAGCCTCCTGCTTCTGAGCAATGATACGCTGATAACCGTCGGGAGCTGTAGCGCCAGTTATGGCACAACGGTTCAGCAACTGGCTTGTTGCCAATACACCGTAACCAATCTTAACCTCGGGGATAGAAACAGTCTTCTTGCCTAACTTAGCATCGAAACGAGCATACAGCTCGCTTGAGATCATAGGCTCGATATAGGCAAAGTTGGTCTTCATTGCATAAGTGCCACCAGCCTTGTAGTTGATAGTTGTGGCATTGCCTTCAACCTTCTCTCCCTGGAAAGTAGCACTCTGGCCTTCCGCCTCACCACCCTGATACTTCAGGACAGGAGTAACGGTAACCTGAGCCTTCTTCTTCATATACTTAACGGGGAAAGTACCATTAATAGTAGCGGGAACCTGTCCACCAACAGCCTCAAGGGGTGTAGGAGTAACAGTAAAGTTATCCGAACTAAGCTTTCCAAGCTTACTACAAGATGACAATGCAACTACGGCTGTTGTCATCAAAACAATCTGTGATTTTTGCATAATTATTTTAACCTTATATCAATTTTGCGTGCAAAGATACAAAATTTAATGAAGAACAAAGAATGAAGAGTGAAGAATCTTTGAACAATTCACAATTCTTCACTCTTCATTCTTCACTCTTATATTCCTAGGGTGATGTTCCAAAATCTCTTCGCGCAAATGGCTTCTGTCTATGTGCATATAGATTTCTGTCGTGGAAATATCCTCGTGACCCAACATTGCTTGGATGGCCCGTAGGTTGGCACCGCCCTCCAACAAGTGTGTGGCAAAGCTATGGCGAAATGTGTGCGGACTGATATTCTTCTGTATTCCAGCCCGCTGCGCATAGTCCTTGATATAGACAAAAAGTGTGATACGACTTAACTTGGTCCCTCTCTTGGTACTGATGAACACATAATCCTCATGACCTGGTTTGGCTTTTACGCCCGTCCGTATTACAAACCATTGGCGCAGCTTTTCTATAGCTTGCTCGCCAATAGGAACCAAGCGTTCCTTCCTACCCTTTCCATGAACTCGGATGTAGCCTTCCTCCAGAAACAGCTCACTCATCTTCAAGTTGCACAACTCGCTGATGCGCAATCCGCAGCTATACAGCATTTCTATGATGGCGACATCCCTCACACCCTGAGCTTTGCTTTTGTCGATAACCTGCTCTATGTCGTCTATCTCCTGAATGCTCAGCACCTCGGGCAAGTGTTTTCCTATCTGCGGATTCTCCAACAACTCCGTCGGATCGGTTTCTATTTCCTTCTCCAATACGAGGAACCTGTAGAAAGAACGAACACCACTCAGTATGCGGGCCACACTACGTGGCTGAACACCCAGTTCCTGAAGGGTGCCAGAGAACTGATCCAACTGTTCCAACGTGACACGACGGAAGTCAATACCCAAATCAGCATAATAGTTCAACAACTTTTGCAGATCCCTGACATAGGCATCCAACGTATTGCCCGTATAGGACCGCTCCAATCTGAGATATTGCATATAACGCCTCAGAATCTGAGGGGATATAGTGCCTGTATTTGTGAACTGATAACCCAAAACTTTGTCGTTTATATTAAATTTGTACAATAATACACGTTCGTTCGTCTATTTTTCCTATCTTTGTACCGGCAAAAGTACAGAAAAATTATGAGAATACAAATTATCAACGGCCCCAACTTGAATTTATTGGGCGTTCGTGAGCCAGAGATTTACGGAAAGAAAGCTTGGGCAGACTACCTGAAGGATCTGCGTACACGTTTTCCACAGGTGCGCATCGACTATTACCAGAGCAATCTGGAGGGTGAAATCATCAACAAAATCCAAGAGGTTGGTTTCGACCGCGATGGTATTGTCTTGAATGCCGGCGCCTACACACATACCAGTGTTGCAATTCTCGATGCCCTGAAGAGCGTAAGCACTCCTGCCGTAGAAGTACACATCAGCAACGTTCACCAGCGCGAGGAATTTCGTCGTAAGAGCCTCATCAGCCCTGGATGTCTGGGCGTCATATGCGGCTTTGGTCTCGACAGCTACCGCCTTGCCATCGAAGCATTGATAGACAAGGCTTCCTCATCCGAAGAATAAAGTTGAGAGATTAGAGTTGAGAGATTAGAGACAGTTGATAGTTCAAAGATTAAACAAAGATTTAACCGTCAACTCTACACTTTTTAAACTGACTCTAAACTCTAAACTTTCAACTCTAAACTAGACAAATTGAATATAGAAGAATACATACTGCATCATATTGATGCTGAGGGAGATTATCTGCATGAGCTGTGGCGAGATACACAGCTCAGGCTGTCTTATGGGCAGATGGCAAGCGGACATCTACAGGGCCGTCTGCTGAAGATGCTTGTTCAGATGATTCGCCCTAGGATGGTATTGGAGTTGGGCACCTTCAGTGGATACAGCGCCCTCAGCATGGCAGAAGGATTGGGCGAAGGCGCCGAACTGCACACCTTCGAAATCTTCGACGAGCAGGAAGACTTTATCCGTAAATGGCTTGATGGCAGTAAGTATGCCAACAAACTGCATCTGCATATTGGCGATGCCCTGCAGTTGGTCCCCCTGATGGATATCATCTGGGACCTTGCCTTTATTGATGCCGACAAGCGCCAATATGTAGAATATTACCAGATGATTCTGCCACGTATGCGCAAGGGCGGTTACATCATTGCCGACAACACGCTATGGTATGGCCATGTATTGGAGGACCATCCTCGCGAGAGCGATCTACAAACGCAAGGTGTTCAAGCTTTCAACGACCTAATAGCCAAAGACGACAGAGTAGAAAAGGTTATCCTTCCCCTCCGCGACGGTCTGACGCTGATAAGGGTGAAAGAATAGGATACAATTAATGGGGAGCGAACTCCCCATTAATTGTATCTTGTGATTATCTCTTTTTCAGATATCAATCTTTTGCAAACTCCCTGATGATACGCAGGGTGGATGAATCTGCTGCAAAGACGGAGTTGAGACCTTGTTCCTCAAAGGCGGGATCGCAGGTATAATCGTCCCAAGGCTGCCATTTGTAATGAAGCTGAGAAGCCAGTCCTGCCCAACCCCAGAAACTACAGCCAGCCAGTTTGCCGCTGTTCTTTACCAGATTGAAGACGAACTGATAATATTGGTCGCGTCCTGTGGTTGGCGTTCCCGCCTCAACGGTATAATTATCTCTGGGATAACCAAACTCCTCCAGAATCATAGGTTTATTCAGGTCCTTGACGGCCTCGTAACATTCATTCAAGTAAATCTCGGTATTCCTGCAGGCATTGTCTATGCTGTCAATCATAGAAGTTGGGCCATTGACATCCTTTGCCGTAGCAATAGGACCAGAAACAGAACCAATCCAATGCCAGTTGTAAGGCCAGATATGGATGCAGATGAAATCAATCTCGGGATAGGAATGAATCTCATGGAAGAGATCGGCATCCAACTCACAGCCCCAGATACCTTCGCTACCCGTGGTTACCAGATGGTTGGCATCTATGCTTTTAATGAGTGTTGCCTGATCCTTTACCCACTGGGCAAAGCATGCCTTGGTAACAGAGTCGCCGGAGAAGGCACGGGGCTCGTTGGCCAACTCCCAAGCTAGAATAGCGGGTGATTCCGCATAAGGTTTGCCCGTAATGGTATTGGTACGGCCGACAATATACTTGACATGATTCGCAGCATACTCCTTTGCCTTATCGTTCTGCACAAACTGGCAATGATATTTCAGAAAGGCATCCCAATCCTCAGGATCTGCTGCTTGACCACAACCTGCCCATTCGAGATAGGCTCCATAGCCACCACTCCATTCCCATGCATTATTCAGATAGAGCGTTGCCGTCATCTCTCGCTTCTCCAACTCAGAAAGCAGATAATCCAGCCCCTGCAGAATGGTATCATTGTATTCACCAGGACTGGATTGAAGTATCGGAGAGATGTGCCTGCCCAAACAGTCGCGCCCTTCTGCTCCCACTAAGACACGCAAGGTGGTGATGCCGGTTTCCTTCATCAAGTCCAGTTCCTTCAGAAGTCTTTCGCGATTTCCTCCCCTGCCCTCGCTACCTAAGATGGCACCATACCAGAAGTTGGCGCCTACATAGCGGTATTCCTTATCGCCACGAAAGAACTTACCGTCCTTAACGGTTACAAACTCCGCCTCGGTAGTGGTTTGTTGACAAGCACAAAGACCGACGAGGCACATAATCAATGCGAGAATGGTTGACTGTTTCATTGAAAAAACATTAGGTTATTGGGTATTAAAATGACTTTAGGCGTTAGCCTTATCCATCTGTTCAGGACTAAAGTCTAACGCCTAAGGTCTAAGGTATCTATTCTTAGATGATAATCTTGCTCTTATGGTAGTTGTCGCGGAAGGCCGTAGGCGAGCAACCCTTCTTCTTCTTGAAGATGCGATTGAAGTTACTGATGTTGTTAAAACCACAGCAGTAGCAAATCTCGGCAACGCTGGTAGGAGAGTCCACCAACAGACGGGCTGCATGTCCCAAACGGATATCTATCATATAGTCAGAAACCGTCTTTCCTGTGCGGGTACGGAAGAAACGGCTGAAGGCAGCAGGAGTCATTCCTGCAATATCAGCAAGTGTCTTCAGACGAATTTCCTGTTTATAGTTCTTGTCGATATACTCCTCAACCTGACGTACACGCTTGCTCTCGGGAGCATTCTTTACGTTAGCAAAAGACTTACTGGCCAACAGGTGATAGTTCTCCTGCAGAGAGAGTTCATAAAGAATCTCCAACAAACCGAGCATTCTGTAGAATCCGGGCTGAGCCTGCGTGATGCGGGTTATCTTTCCGTACAGTTCCATGATAGCAGGAAGGTCGAAAGCAATACCACGTTTTGCATTCTCGAACATCGCACGAAGGCTGCTGAGCTGATTCTTCTGAAGGAACTGCTCGCCCAGCAAGTCAACGGGGAATTGAATGGTAATCTCGTGTATGGACTGACTCTGGCAGTCGTACTGGTCCCATGTATGTTCCAGTCCGCTTCCAACCAGCACCAGGTCGTACTTACCCAGCACTTCTATACTATCTCCAACAATACGGCGGGCGCCGTCACAGTTCTCCACAAAGTTAAGTTCCATCTCGTCATGCTTGTGCAGGGGGTAAGAAAAACATTCCTTATCCCTGTCCATCATATAGAAACAGTCCTTCTCTGATAGAGGAGTTATCTCCGTAATAACGTTGTCCATAATATTAAAATTGTGTAATTTTGGCTGCTAAGGTACGCAAAATATGCGAATTGTACAAATTTTACATCAAAAAGTACGTAAAAGATGCGTCATCCGTATTCATCTTAAATATTTTGCGTACTTTTGTGCACTATTTAACCAATAGTCAAACACTTATAGGATTGGCAATGAAAAAGAGAACTTTCCCCTGCCTGATGATACTGACGGTCATCATGCTAACCCTTACAGGAAGTGCCTATGCGCAGAGTTTATGGCAAAAACAGACTGCTCCAGTGATGACTCCCTGGGGCGAGCAACTGACAGCAGACAATGTCTGGCCAGAATATCCGCGTCCCTCCATGAAGAGACAGGATTGGATGAACCTGAACGGTGTGTGGCAATACTTCAAGCGGTCGTCAATAAAATACGACTACGAGAATACTAAATCCCTTTTTTCGAAGGCCATTCTGGTGCCCTTCCCTGTTGAGTCGGCACTCTCAGGCATCATGGACAAGAACTACTCTGGCAACAGGAAGGCTACCCACATGTATCGCAGGACCTTTACCTTGCCAGAATCCTTCAAGGATAAAAATGTATTGCTTCACTTCGGAGCGGTAGATTGGCGCTGTTACGTCTATGTAAACGGACAGCTGGCAGGTACTCACGACGGAGGTTCTGTGCCATTCTCCTTTGATATAACATCCCTGTTAAAAGAAGGAACACAGCAAGAACTACAAGTGGCTGTTTGGGACCCGACAGACGGCGGACAGCCCAACGGAAAGCAAAGTGTATCGCCCAACGGCATCTGGTACACACCTAACAGTGGTATCTGGCAAACTGTATGGATAGAGCCTGTAAGTCCAACCCACATTGTCAATTACGAGCCTATCCCCGATATAGACAATTCGTCGGTTTCTATCAAAGTAAATACCTCTGCCACATGCCAGGTAACCCTGACGGTTAAGGACGGAGACAATACGGTGGCTGAGCAGACAGGAAGCTCGGACGAGGCAATCACTCTCTCCATCCCATCCGCTAAACTGTGGAGTCCCGACGAACCCAATCTGTACAATCTTGACATAGTCATAAAAGAACAAGGGAAAGAAACCGATAAGGTTAGCGGATATTTTGGCATGAGGAAGTTCTCACGCGCCATGGTTGACGGACATCCTGCCATATTACTCAACAACAAGCCCCTTTATATGTATGGTCCTTTGGACCAGGGCTGGTGGCCCGACGGACTGCTGACACCTCCCTCTTACGAGGCAATGATCTATGATCTGCAGGTAATGAAGGACTTTGGCATGAACATGGTGCGCAAGCACATCAAGTTGGAGAACGACCTGTGGTTCGACTGGTGCGACAAGAACGGACTGGTTGTCTGGCAGGATATGCCATCGGGGTGCGGAAGCGGTGCTGTTGGAACCTTGGATTACAACATGAAGAACTTCTACCGCGAGAACGAAGCCCTCATAGAAGCAACACGACATCATCCCTGCATAGGTGCCTGGGTAGTATGGAACGAGGGATGGGGACAGCATGCTGAACTGGGTATGGCTCATACCAGAAGAGCCGTGAACAGCGTCATGGCAGCCAATCATGACCCTGGCAGATTCGTTCATGCCGTAACAGGATGGGTAGATGTTGAGATGGGCGATTTCCTGGATGTTCACTCCTACCCTGCCCCTGGCGCAGCAGCCAATGCTGTAAACGAGCGTATTGCCTCATGCGGCGAGTTCGGCGGCATTAACCTGTTTATCGAAGATCACATGTGGGCTGGTTCGGATGTAGACTACACAACCGTAGAAGACGCCAACGCCTACTGCAACCTGTACGACCATTACACAGACTGCCTGCAAAGACTACAACAGGAGAAAGGCCTGTGGATGTCTGTCTATACACAGATTACGGATGTGGAGCAAGAGTGTAACGGCCTGATGACCTACGACAGAAAGGTACTGAAGGTGTCTTCTGAACAGCAGGCTATCATGAAGGCCAACATCCTACGTACCATCAACTGCCGCCTTACCGGGACAAAGACTATCGTTTCCGCAGGCGACGAAAGCTCTACTATTCAATGGAAATACACAACGACAAAGCCTGCCAGCGACTGGTACACACCAGACTTTGCGGCCTCAGGATGGAAGAGTGGTAACGCAGGCTTTGGCGGAAGCGGTAGAACATCCTGGTCAACAAATGACATCTGGATTCGTCGTAACTTTAAAATCACTAATCTGGAGGCTAGTCAACTTCCAGAAGTACGCCTATGGCTCTTTCACGACGAGGATGCCGAAATCTACATCAACGGCATTCTTGCCGCCAAACCAACAGGCTACAACACCAAATACGAGACATGGCCCTTGCTGCCGGAAGCTCTTAACAGCCTGAAGATAGACGGTTCAGACAATGTGATTGCTATCCATTGTAAGCAGACAACAGGTGGTCAGTTCATAGACTGTGGACTGAAACTTTGCCAATACAAGGAAAATTCAGAACTTCAGGTTGAGCCGATGCCGAAAAAAACTCCTGCACCCGAATTCAAGAGTGCAGAAGGCAAAGCCTATCTGCTGACCTACACCCTGCCCACCAGCAAGAAACTACACTATGCCTATAGTCTGGACGGAGCAAAATGGACAACCATAAATGGCAACAGAAGTATCATACAGGGCGAATTTGCCGATACGGAGATGACATCACCTTTCGTTCGCAGAGTTAACATAGACGGCAAGAACGTCTTCCATCTATTAGCAGATCCTATCGACGAGACTCAGATAGGATTCTATCATTTGGTGAGCGAAGACCTTGTCAACTGGAAGAAAGTTGAGAACAAAAACATCCTGATAAAACCATCTTCTACAGACGTCTGCAAGGGGGAATCGCCCGAATGGATCTATGAAGAGGGGACGTCCACCTATTATATATATTGGAGTGCAAAGAACGGCGACAAGAACAGCATCTATCTGACAACGACAAAGGACTGGAGCAGATTTACTTCACCACGCGTGTACCTTGACCCCGGTTATTCTGTTTACGATATGCATATAGAAAAAACAGGAGACAAATATACCGGATTCTTCCATAACAACGACAGAAACATCTGCAGCACGCAGACCAATGCCATAAAGATTAACACGGTGAAGTTCTCTGATCCGGAGCGTATTTTCAGTTCACAGATACCCAAGTCACGCGCTCCGCAAACCTTCCCCGCCCTTGACGACACAGGATGGTTCCTCCTTTATAATCCAACCAGCAATGGCGGACAGACTATGAGTCACACAGGAAACGTTGCGGAAAACAAATGGTATCCTTGCGATGAGAACGACATATCCCTGCCAGCGGAAGCTGAGGAAGGATCTGTCTTGGTTATCACTACCGATGAGCTGGACTACATTCTGGACAAGTTCTTCTATGAGGAATGCGATATCCTGCCAACAGCAGAGAAAGAAGCTCGGAAGTGGAAATACCAGACAGCGTCGTCTTCCTCATCAAGCACAACCTGGACCAAGAAAGAATACGGGGATACCTCATGGAAAGAAGGACTGGCCGGCTTCGGAGCTGGCGATCCTCCAGGAAGCTGCATCAATACAACCTGGAGCACATCCGCCATTCGTCTGCGCTACCATCTGGACCTTACAGGATTCACACAAGAGCAGATTCAGACCCTCACGGGCAGAATACATCACGACGAGGACGTGACAGTTTATTTTAATGGCGTAGAAGCATTCAAGGAAAGCGGCTATCTTACGGTTTACAAGAACATTGTTATTAACCAAGAAGCACTGGATGCCCTAACGCCAGACGACACAAACGTCATTGCTATAGAATGTATCAACAAGGGCGGTGGACAGTACATCGACTTCGGTCTTACCGGCATACGACCCCTTCCCACGGGAATACTACCCCCCTCCATCTCCCCCGAGGGGGAGGGAACGGGAGCCTTCCATCTGGAAAGTTTGGATGGGGGCTGGTACAATCTTTCTGCCCAACGGCTCAACGCGCCAAGAACAGGAATAAATATTATCAACAGGAAGAAAATACTGTTTTGAAATAAAAAATAAAAGAGAAAAGATAAAAGTTAAGATAAAATTGAGATAAGCATGGATTTGATACCCAGTTTTGCAGTTGATCATACAAATCTGCACCCAGGAATTTACATCTCCAGAAGAGATCAGGTTGGAGGTGAACCAGTTACAACATACGACATCAGAATGACGTCACCTAATCAGGAACCCGCCCTAGCGCCAGCCGCTATCCATACCATAGAGCATCTGGTAGCAACCTATCTGCGCAACGATTCGGAATGGAAGGATTATATCATCTATTGGGGTCCCATGGGATGCTTAACAGGAAACTATCTGATTATGAAGGGAGAACATACCCCCGAAGTAATCAGACAATTGATGATAAAAGCATTTCAGTTTGTAGTTGATTTTAAGGGCGAAGTGCCAGGCACGACACCTGCAACCTGCGGCAACTGCCTAATGCACGACCTGCCTATGGCCAAATACGAGGCCAAACGCTACATAGAACGACTGAAGAATGAATTCTGCTGTACCTATCCGGGCGTTGAGCGACCGAAGGTACAAGGAAAGATGGACTTCTTTGATGCTTAACATAAATATATCCCTCTTTGATTTCAGTATATCAAAGGGGGATATTTAGATAAGTAAGGAACTTCTCTGGCTTATCGTTCATAATCAACTCCTCAGGGAATTCCGTTTCAGTAAGAAGCGGATAGATAAAGCCGTAATCAGCAATATCAAAGGAGATATGCGCATCGCTGCCTAAGATGACAGGCACTTCGTAACGTTTGCACAGACGCAGGATTTCCAGATTGTTGGCAACAGCCGCATCTTTGTTCCTCAAAGGATTCAGGCTGCTATTGTTAATCTCTAACAGAGTTTTTGATTCCTTTGATGCCAAAACAAGCGGCTC
>ODAJ012019222.1_pt1 | contig 26659 bp, 34 predicted proteins | sample 1539241 | NCBI WGS metagenome assembly ODAJ01 (sample SAMN02144231, study PRJEB22623) | gut metagenome | biome: sheep rumen | host: Ovis aries | place: New Zealand
CGGGTTTTCGGAAACGAGCCTGGTGCCTACTGGTCCGCAACGGATGAACAGAAAGCAGAAGCTGAGAGGATCGAAGAGCGCTGCAGAGAAGCAGAAGCCATCCTTTACGCCAGGAGCCGCACGATAGACCTGATTGCAGTCAGATAACCAACATGCGAGCACAGCCAGCACCAGCACAGGGGCCCGTAAGGGCCCCAGAAAGGAGCAGAACATGATTACAGAGCACTTAATCGATTTAGCGAGAGACAGCTACGAGCCCGGACTCACAATCGATGAATATGTTGATTTCTTCCATGACTGCCAGAAGATTGCAGTGGAAGAGGAAGTGGAGCCGGAGTTTGCAGCACTTGACGACGGCGACCTCAAGGAACTGGCCAAAATTGTCATTGAGATGAACGAGGAGGAATGAGATGCATTACATTGTCAAGTACAAACACGAAAACGACACGAATTGGCAAAGCCATCCGCTTTGGCACGCGACAGTCAATGAACCAGGATGGAACCCGGACGATCCGGAGGCGCTCTGCAGGACCCGCGAAGATGCTTTGAAGATCTTTCAAAAGTTGAAACCCTCTCCTATGGCACACCACCTTCGCCTGATCGAGTGCGAAAGCAACAACGGTTTTTCCTGGGCATTTGGCACAGACATCACGCCTGATAAGGAGGCGCAGAAATGACAATCAAAGAAATCGCAAGGGCACACGGTATCAGCAACAGGGAGCTGGCAAGGCGCTGCGGGATCCCGATCCGGACGGTTGAGAATTGGAGCGCCGGAGCAGCCACGCCGCCAGAGTACGTTTTAAGACTTATCGAAGCATTCCTTGACAACCTTGACCAAAAAGAAAAGGAATAAAAGGAAAAGACCCAACAGAAAACCTGCTGGGTCTTTTTTTATCTCAGTTTGTTCAAAACGCTATTATATAGGCGTGGATGAATAAACTTGATCGTCTCCATGAGCTCATCCATAACAGGCATGATCTCTGTGTTGCTGCGGCCATGCACCATCTTAGAAAACTCTGTGCCGGAATCGTACTCGATAACCGGGTCCGGATTCGCGCCGCTTGCCATCTGGTAAAATTCCGCACCCGGATCCGGGTTAGGGTTTGGCTTTTCTTCCGGATACAGGTTGTTTAGGATTGTGAGGTATGCAGCCAGTTTTATACAGGTATTCGCGTCTGGGTTGCGCTTTCCCTGGCACTCCGCGATTGCATCTCTTAAATCCTGCTCGTGAATCAAGGCCGGATCACATCTTTTCCATTTTGGCGATAAACTGCCGGAATTCAGATTTTGTCCTCTCGTCCGGCGCGTTCTCCATGAGGGAGCGGAGTTCTTCGATCATGCCGTCGTCATAGGAATATCCGCCGCGTCTGGAAGTGTATCGGCCCATGGAATCGCGGCTGCGGCGGTAGGAATTGCCGCCGTTGTAGCTGTTTCTGTACATGCCGTATCCGGGCATGTATCTGCCGGATTCCCCGTCGTCCTCCGCCTCCATCATTGCGATGGTGGTTTTTACGGACTTCAGGGCGTGAGTAAGGCGGTCAATGTACTCAAGATCTCCGGAGGTCATTTTCCCACCGGCAGACCTGATCTTTTCATTCGCATCCCCTACTTCACGGGAAAGCGTTTCGCACAGTTCGTGCAAATCTTCAATGTTGTGCATCTTTTCTCCTTTCAGGCAATGCGGTTGATTATCAGGTTGGAGTTTTGGATATCAATGACCGGCGCCGGCGTCACAGCCGGATCCTCCGAAGCTGGGACATTCCTCAACGAAACGTTGAAGCAGCACCCGCGGGGGACCGTGATGATAGCCGTACTGGTCACATTGAAATATTCCTCGACAGCTGCAGGCGTCACAATGGCCCGGCTGGTCGGCCTGGTCTCGCCGTTCACAGAGATTGCAACAGCGATAGGGCCGACAGTGCCGCCTTCAGGAATGGCAATGTTTCCGTTGAAAGTAACCTGATACCGCGCGAAGCAGTTAGGGGTGTTCCCTCGCAGAATAAAATTCCCGGTCCCGTCTGCGTGAAAGACATTCCCGCGGTTACAAGGAATAGATGAATTGAACACTGCCGCCTGATTCAGAGAAACCTGCTGCGGCTCATTAAACAAAAATTCCGCCATCGACCACACCTCACATTCCGCAGCCGCATCCACAGCCGTTGTTGCCGCCGCACGTAAAGATCGGCTGATTGCCGTAAACGGGAGTAGTACCGACAGGGCAGTTCTTGAGGCGGTTGTAAAGCGCGTCAACCTCGTTGTTCATTCCCTGTGCGAAGAGGGCGTTCTGGTTTGCCTGAGACTCCCTAAATGCCGCCATGTTGAGCTGGTTCTGCAGGCCGACGTTCTCACGCTGAGCCGCCGCAAGCTGGCCTTTAACTCCGTCGAGCTCAAGGGCGCAGAGTTTGTCCAGGATGGCCTGTGTGCCCCTGGTCTGGGCGTCGATGATGTCCCTGGTGTTCTGCATCGCTGCGGTCCTGTCCGCGCAGTTCTCTGTTGCGACGGTATACTTCAGATCTGCGGTCGCAGCGCGATTGTCGCAGCAGCACTGTGCGAGCTGAGACTGCAGAGCCGTCATGCCTGCGGTCTGGGCCGTCTGAGCCGCGAAGGACCGCTCAAGGTCCGCGATCTGGTTGGTGTACATCTGCTGACTGATCGCATTCTGCGCGCCGTTGATGGATGCGTTGACACCGGCAAAGCCGCCGCAGAGGGAAGTCTGTACGTCACCGAATCCGCTTGTAACGCTGTTCTGGATTCCCTGGATCTGGGATCCAAGCATCTGATCACGGAATCCTCCGTTGATCTGGTTGGACTGATTCATCCAGGGATACAGGCCGCCATCGAAGCCGCCGCCAAAGCCACCCATTCCCCAGCCGCCGTTGCCGCAGAGCAGGAAGAAAAGAAGCAGGATCCACCATCCGTTGCCATCACCAAAGCCAAAACCGCCCTGGTTGCCTCCCATCATGGGAGCGACGGGCATAACCATGCCGCCGTTCATGTTGTCGTCAGTAAGAGCCATAATAAAAAATCCTCCGTAATATCTTTTGACGGTCGAGCGACATTCACTATTGAATGCCGGTATATTTCAAATCCGTGTGCACCCGGACATGAAATCAAAATAATAAACAAATAGGTTGATGCTATAAACGAAAACGTTTATTTGATTCCAAACATCTTCTGGAACTGCTGTGCCATCTGAACGGCCCGGTTATATTGTTCCTGGCTGACCTTTCCGCTGTTCATCATCTGTTGTATTTGCTGTCTGGGATCACCCTGGAACCCCTGCCGAAACTGCTGGAACCTCTGCAGTAGATTGTTTCCCTGTTGCTGCTGCGGCTGCATTTGCTGATAAAGCGGATTCATAGCTATTCATCCTTTCTATTTGCTGTCTGAGGGTGTCGATTTGGCCCTGCAGCGCGTTCAGGTCCTGGCGGGTGGGAATATCTGTGTTATTCCCGTAGAGCGCGTTCTGGGCTGTTTTGGGAGCCTCTGAGCGGATCGTGTAATCCAGTATTCTCATAGAAGGCATCCCGGATGCATCTGCAGATTTGATGTAGCAGCACTGTTGCTCGGAATCCCAAAGGACCACCGTGCAATTCGGAGCCACCTGGAATGCCTTCGCGGATTCTACACCCTGGATCCATATCATCCCGTTGTTCTGCTGTGGCGCTCCGGACATCTGCGTCGGAGACATTTGCGAATATTGTGGATAGTATTGTGGATATGTTGCAGGAAACCCGTATGCCATGTCATTTCCTCCTAAAAAATATGATCGGAACAGAATTGCCGGAGTTCCATGTGTCGTACCAATTTCCATCTTCAATTGTGACTACATGCTCTCCTGTCCCGACGATATAGATTCCCTTCTTGTTATCTAATGCGAAATCTTTAATCGTATAGCAATCAGGGCATGTATCATCAATCCCATGTCTTTCAAATCCAATGGATTTTAACAACTCTGACCACACATAGTTTTTTTGAAACAGATCGCACTCCTTTAATCCACGTGCTGAAAGCATTGTGTAAACCGATCTCCAATCAAGATTCAGTGCTTTTGCAATAGCACGAACGACGCAATCGTCTGTTCTTCTCATTAAAGGATTATTGTTATATTCGATAAACATAAATTAATTTTGACATAGAAAAAGCACCGGAAGAATGAACCTCCGGTGCTAATATCGTGCAATTTTCAGATGTGGGAAAAGATTACTTTCTCGTTGGTATATACAATATTCTTTGTCTGTCGTACAGAAAGATCGAATTCTTCGGCCAGCTCTTCAAAGGTGAGTCCATCGATGTATCGCATTTTAAGCAGTTCTCTATGCTTTTTATTATGGATATATTCATCGATCACAGCTGCGATCTGGCTGTTGGTGTACTCTTTCATTTTTTGACCTTTACCCGACCGGTCCCGTGACAAATATTGCATTTCCGATAGCCGGACTTACCACCCGTCTTTCGGGTGCGTTTCTTAGTTACTGTCTGTCTTGCCATTGGTTATTACTCCGTTTCCACCGAGATAATTATTTGTACCGGTGTCAGAATCCTGCGTGACTGTAACTTCATCCATGAACTGATTTTCATAGTGAATCCATGCAATATTAGTGCCGACAAGCAGAACAATAAGAAGAATACAGAGAATCCACAATCTTTTGATTGTCCGCTCTGCCCTGGCCATATCTCCCTCATGGCAGAAGTAAGGAATCATTTTCTGATCCATAGTTACTCTCCTTTATATCCCCCTGGCACCGCTTTTCGGCAAGTGCCAGAGGGTTGCACCGGGCATGCCCGTTGGTGCTCAAACTAATTTGTCTGCCCCATGGCGTTTTAAATACTGCTGTATCGCCATGAGAAGACTTGTTTTGTTGCCGGACAGTAATCTCTCCACATCGGCCTGCGCACCGTCGTAGCGGCCGGCAAGGGCCTTCTTGCGCTTGTCTCCCGTCCCGTAGACATCGAAAAGGATTTCCACAGCAAGGTCAGCGTCGCTCTTTTCCGGATACAGGATAACTACTTCCTTCTTTGGCTTCGCTTTGGCCCATGCTCGCCACTGCGCCGGAGTCAGATAGGCAATATCGAGGTCAAGATATTTCCACGAATTATTATCCCACCATCCAGAAAGCGCACCTCTGGAAGAATACTGGTAGATTGTCGGGCCCTTCCATGCTCCGAATCCACTCCCGTCCGTCCACGGCTTATCCTGGTATCCGGTGCGGTTCATGTTGGCATACTGCGCACACCAGAGCGGGTAATCTTTCGCCACGGCTGTCCAGTCATGCTCACGGCAGACGCTTTTGCTCATGTAGACAAAGCACCGCACGCCAGTCTTCTCATAGACTCTGTCGCAGAACGCTTTGCACCATGAGACATCCCGCCCGGTCCCGAAGGTGGGATTCTGCATCCCTTCCCAATCCAGGCACAGGATAGCTTTGCCGATGTAGCCGGGGATAGTCCACAGGAAAAAGTCCGCCTCCGCTTTGGCGTCTTTCCCTTCGGCATAATGGTAGATTCCAATCAGCTTCCCCGCATCTACGGTCGCTTTTGCCATCCGTGTAAAGTCAGGATTGATGTATGCCACGCCCTGAGTCGCCTTCACGATGTTGAAATCCATAGGGACTTTGCGCGGATCCAATCCCGCCTGATAGCTTGCTGTATCAATTCCGTTAAGATTCGCCATCATTCGCCTCCGCAATATATCCGTATTTCATAAGATTGAGCTCTTGCACCGCCGCCTGAAGCATACTGTCGATTTCCTTGTCAGTCAGTGCGAGGCCCAGACGCCCCGCAGCTACCGCGATCAGGTGATGCGCGTACTTCCTTCGGTCTTCGCCGTCAGGATCCGTTTTGTAATAAAGCTGTTCAGCCGCGGCAACTGCCGTTTCTGCAATGCCCGCAAGCTGAGCGAACTTCTCATTTTCTGTTTTCTGCTCGATCCATCGTTTGACGGCAGGCAATACAAAAGTGACCATAACGGCAACGAATAGCCGGACAATCAGGGTGAGAATTTCAGTATTCATAAAACCTCCTATCTGTCGATCAGGTACTCTTCGAGTTCTGCCTTGACCTTCTTCATACCCGCAACGTCATTGCCGTCAATCCCGTGTTGGAGCAGGGCAAGCAGGGCCTTTTGGATAATCTTGTTGCCTTCCTCAAGGGTCTTGAGTCGGCGGTTGTCGTTGTCAAGCAATGCGTCATGTTTTTTAAGCCATTCCTCATGCTTGTCCAAACGCTCATTCTGCATTCGGTTCGGGGCTTTGGCTTTGTTGATGATTGAGTAGATGACGCCGACAGCTCCCGCAGTAGCCGTGATAACAGCACATGCTCCAAGGAAAATTCCAAGTATGTCCGAAGGTGTCAGCATGATTGGCGTGTTCATTGGTTGGAATCCTCCTAGATTCTGTATACATCGTGCTTCTTGCTTCTGGTTGTCGTTACCGTGATTGTATTGCCCTGCACGTCCATATAAATCTGTCCATCCTCCGCATTCCGGTAGACAGTACCGCCGACCGCCTCCACCTTTTTCCGGCTCCCGCCACGTCCTGAACGTTCCATGTGATGGTAATTGGAAAAAGCGATTCGCGGACGGATGCACTTCATCAGCTTTTCGTTGATCGCGTTCCCGTCCCCGTGCCACTGAAGTTTAAAGACATGGGCGGGGATAGAGCCGAGGCTGTCCACCATGACATTATTCGCCGGATTGCTCATATCTCCGGCAGTGTGGAAAATCGCTTTCCCAAGGTGGAAGCGCAGGGCCATGCTCTCATTGTTGACGAAGTGATGCGAATCATGCTCAGACAGCTTTTTCGCCGGGCAGATAAAGACGCAATCGCAGCGGATTTCTCCGATCTGGACAGAATCCCCTGCCTTGATATATCGGTGGTTTGCGACCTTTTTAGCCTGTCTCCGGAGTGCGTTGCCATATCCCTTCTGGTGCTTATCGAGTTCGGTACAATCCGGCAGATACAGCCATCCGACCGGAAAAGCCTTGATGATGTTGGACAGCCCGCCGTAGTGGTCGCCGTGAGCATGGGAGAGGAAGATTGCATCAATTCGCTTGACTCCCTGAGCCTTGAGGTCTTCGATCACGACAGAGGATGCACTGGCTTTTGCTGTATCAATCAGGATGCATTTTGCAATCGTGCCGTCCGGAGCGTACTGATAAATTGCGGTGCAGTCTCCATACTGCTTTTCGTCCTTGCGGAAAAAGTGCTCGGCATGGATACGGAATTTTGTTGCTGTCGGGTCTGAGGGTTTGTACAGCAGACGGTTGACTTCGGCTTGCACCTTTGCGGAGTCATATCCGCAGAATTCGAGCAGGAGTGTGCGGACGGTATCTTTGTCATAGTTGCCGTTGATAACATCCTTTGCGGCCGCTGTAATACTCTTGCCCCGCATGGCCCAGATTTTATTGATTCTGGCCTGTGCCTTGTCTGCCCATCTGCCGAGGCGGTCAACCCTGCCCGCATCGTTGCCATAGTGACCGGCGATGCAGGCCACGGCGATATACTTATCTTCTGCGGAGTCAGCAAGACACCGGGTCACTTCCTTCTGGATTTCCAACTGTTCGGATTTACCGAACGCTTTGACCAGTGCAGCCTTGCGCTTATCTCCTGAGCCGTAGACGCCGAGCAAAACGTCTGAGACGGCGATTACAAGTGTTAATCTGTCCATCTTAATCCTCCTCGCGAAAAGCAAATCCCGATTTCAAACATGCGTGCTCATAATTTTGCAAGCATTCGGCTTGTCCGCAACAGTTAAACCAAAGATGTTTACATTCGACACAAGTTACTTTGTCTTCGGTCTTTTCGCTCTTCGGCCCACTTAAAAAGGATTTTATAGTCTCAAAAATTCTTGTCATTAATCCCCCATCAGGTCTTTGTGCTTGCTGATATATACATCCCATCCGTGGGCCTTGTAGTAGGCTTTCACGGCAATGATTTCCGACTGCTTTTTACAGTATTCAATGCCCCTTATTTTGCCGGACATGTGCTTTGCCGCCCACTTCATATATTCCTTTCGGTAGGCGGTTTCCGACTTTGGCTGTCTCTTGAAGTCCTCATAGAATAAGCCCTCTTGATTGATTGTCTGGATCACGCCTGGATGCTCCGTCACAAATCTCCTGACAAAAGCATCTCCGCCGTTTGGCATGACAATCAGGTCCATGTGGTACAGGCAAAGCACGATGTCTGCAAGGGTTTTATAAACCGCCGTTGCATCCGGTACTTTCCGCATGGGATTTTTGAGTCTGGACGGCTTGGCGCACATGTAATAGATGTCCGTGTTGTCGAGATAGATCCCGATTGCCCCTTTGTCCTTTTTCTCACGGGCCTGAGCAAGGATAAACTCCTTCCACTTCGGATGCGTGACATCCACCCAATACTCACCCGGCCATCCTTCGTACTTTGCAATCCGCAGATTTTCCACTGACTTGTAGCCGGAGCGCCCTTTTTCGAGGGCGCCGACGTTCAGGTAATCGTAAATAAATACACCACGGCTTACTGCGGCCTGTATGACGGATTTCGGGAGTCCTTCCGAGTCAATAACGGCGAGGTCAGATTTTTTGGAGGCGTTGAGGGTCTGGCGGACGTGGGAGGTTTCAAAACAGTAGCGTAATGACATTATTCTTCTCCCATAATCTTTATTCACCCAAGTAATCTATCTGATTGATAATACTCTGTGCTGTTTTATAAGCTACAATAGCGATTTCCTGCGCTAACACGTTTTGCTCAGTAGTTCCAGTGATCACTCCAGTGCCGAGATTAGCACCCGGGGTATTTATAGAGTCATAGACCGTCTGGGTTATAGCTGTCGCGCTACCATAAATAGATTTATTGACGCCAATTTCTCCTAATATCCAGAGCAAAATTGTGTAAGTCTGGATGAGGCAAGGGAGTCCTTCCTGTGCGTGAGCACCGTCAACTGACAAGTGACCATAATCGCCCAAACTGTCAAGATCGGTAGAAAATGCCTTGTAGATAGCGATTCCACCAGCAAGCAGTCCTTGGCAGTTTGTTTCTTTTAGTACTTTTTTGCATCCTTCCAGCGCAAGGTTAAATTTAGTTTCGATTGCGGTTCTGGACGGGGCATGGATAAATTCTACGAATTTGAGCGCATTGCCCCCCTTATAGTTTGTTCTGATATAGTTCGCGCAATTATTCCAATCGATTGATGCGTTAGCAGTTGTATTCAGCCGATTGTAGTAATCCATCATGCATACCACGTCAAACGAATATGAAGCAAGAACATCCGCCATGGTCATGCTGTTAGAAATAGTCCATCGTCTGGTATTTTCTGCGACAGATACTCTATCAGCTACTACATTATTTTGAAAACCATCATACTGTTCTGCGAGTGTCCGTCCACCTCTATACCATAAATAAATTTTAAAATTCAGTTCCGGGCAAAAAGATTTAAGAAGATAAGGGAGATATGCAACCGCATCCTCTAGCACCGAGTTTCCTACAAATAAGATAGATATATCTTTATTGTTTGCCCTACGTGCAACCTCGTCATGTCCAGTTATGTGAGTGGTAAGCGGTGTTGAGACACTATTTTCTTCCACTTGTATTGTTTCTGCCAGTTCAAGAAAATCAGACTCCGGCATATTCTGTCCAACCCAAACGACAATATAGGTTGCGCCTTCGCCAGTCAACATGGTGTATGTAGTACTTGTGGAAGGTTCGACATGGTAGTCATAAACTGTATCCCCAACTTCCACATTGCCTTTTACATACCCTGCACGAAACATATTAGATATACCTTTTGTAATTGTATACTGTGCGAATGGTTTGCAGGGTACATAGATAAGCGCGTTCGGTCTATCCGCTCTACCGGCAGTAATCTTAAATCCACTTGTAACGTCACCAGAAATATAGTCAATCGTGTAAGCGGGATTGTTTTTATCAAAAATGTTAATTCCATTCCCACTTATATCAGCAACTACTTTTGCGCTTGCTTTGTCACTTTTTAAGCCGGTGATTTCATCCCCCACAACTTTTGCATCTGCCGACTTTCCGGGCATGGTAAAGGTTGCGTCTGTAAAACTTGCATAAGTAAGTCCAAAAACATCATCAGTAATATCAGACGGCGTTGTCGAAGCATTACCAAGCCCGTACTGAATACGGAAAAATGTGCCTTTATCTGGTCTTAACGTAACAGGGAGATCAGCGGTCAAGGCAATGGCAATGCTATCAAATACCTTTGAAGCGTTATATAGTGCAACCTTGACGTTATACCCGGAAGCACCTGTGATTTTATATGTAAACCCGGTTGCCTCGATGTAATCACAGTAGCAATAGTTAGGGTCAGAACCTGTCGCACCCGTACTTGTATTAATGTAACCTTGATGCCAAGTCGGAATAACTTTATTATCTACTATAATCTGATTTAAATCTGCCTTTAAGCCGGCGATTTCATACCCAGTCTCTTTCGCACCCGCGGCCTGCCCTTCCTGCGTCAGTGTGGTGTCAATCGTCAATGTCCTCGCGCTCTCAGCCGCCTGGCTTGCGCTTGTAGCGGCGGCAGTGGCCGACTGGCTTGCATTGGTGGCGGCTGTGGTGGCGGTTTCTACGGCTGTGTCAAGCTGTCCTGCGTAGTACTTCGCATTGTTGTGATAGGTTTCGTCACCACTTCCAACGTCCACTCCGTCCCTTGTGCCAACCGCCCATGCCTCGGAGTTTTCGGCCTGCCTCTGGGCAAGGTTTTTGTAATTGAGCGCATCCGTCTCTGACTGCTGAGCGTTTTGGGCGCTTGTCCTTGCACTTGCCGCATCCTCATGTGCTCCACTTGCTGACTGAGCACTTGCCGCCGCATCCTGCGCCGCCTGTAAAGCAATCTGGGTCTGCTCGTCAACGTGTTCTTTTGCACTCTCAGCTTCCTGTGCGCTCTGTGCGGCTCTTTCCGCAACAGTGGCATAGTCGGCCATCAACTGAGCAAATTCTCCCTGGGTACCCGTATAGCCACGGCTTTTAGCCAATGACCATGCGGACATATGTCCTACGTTTTTTGTCTGCATTTACCATGCCTCCACAATCAAGTCATCGTTTTCGTCTGCGTATATGTTGACAGGTGCATTGTCCGTCCTGATAAAAATCAGGTCATCATTGTCGTCTACCTCAAGCCAAAAGCAACCGGCGTTCTGCATTGACATTTCTGCGCGGTCAGCATTTTCCTTTGCTGAGTCCGCATAGCCCTTTGATTTTATCTCGGACTCCTCTGCGGATTCTGCGGCGGTTGTCGCTGTCTCTGCGGACTGTGCAGCGTCCTGTGCGCTCTGGGCGGCACTTTCCGCACTGGCCTGTGCACTCTCAGCATAACCACGGATAGAGGCCACGCTCTGGGCGGCACTTTCCGCACTGGCCTGTGCACTCTCAGCGGCATGCTCTGCTCCGTCTCCGGCCTCATTGAGGGCGTTGATAGCCTGTGTAATGATGTCGGCCTGCTCCGGTGTGGGGTCTGCTCCATCCACTGTCGCCCTCACTTTGACGGGGATCTTGACCGTGTAGACGGTGCGGCCCGTGGTCTCGTTGACCACATAAATCCAACACCAAATCGGGAGTCCGGTCTGTAACAGCGCATTGGGAATGGTCACATCTCCATCGTGCCCGATGACTCTCGTTGCCGTGCCGTCCGGTCGGTTGGCAAAGTCGGCTTCAAAGTACTCCGGCAGGTCAGCGACTCCCGTGATCCGGAGGATGACGCCTTCATCAATTTTGTATAATGGTACGGTCGTTGTGGTGCGGAGTGCACCGAAGACCGCCCTCACATAGGTTATGTCTGCCATCACTGCCTCCCTTCTAAGACGGCAATCCGGGTTTCAAGTTCCTCTATCTTTTTGGCCTGCTCTTGAATCAGGGCGAGCATTCCAGGGATGATTCTGCGCTCGTCCCAGTTTTCGATCAGCCCAGTATCGGGATCGTGGATAGTTGCGGATGGGTAAATCTCGTCTACTTCCTCTGCGATAAAGACCGGCAGTGTCTTGCCCGCCATGTCATTGTATTGGAGTGCTCTTCCCTCGTTGTATACGGCCTGTCTGATCGGCAGGTCAAGCAGTTTGTGAGGATCAAGTGCCTCGTCCTGCAAGGGCTTTATGTCGTGCTTGTAGCGGCGGGATGAGGATGATTCGTGGGCTAGTTTTTTGCCGGAGTGGTAGAAAGCGTTTTGTGTGGCGTAAAGGTGGAAGTCTGTGACTGTTGAGGGGTCTCTCGGGTCATCAACATAACTTCCAGGCGGGCTTCCGTCCTCGTCCATTTCATACGGACTCCCAGTGTACCATGGCCAGAATTTTCCAACTCTGAACATCGACGATGAGTAAATCATGTGAGCATCCGGGCGAGGTCTAAAATAGTCCACATTGCTAAAGCCAGGTGCTGTTGTAATTGATTTTAACGATGAAAAAAACTCCGACAGAACCTGACTGTTATACAGTTTTTTCCACTCCATGCCACCAAAAGAACCGCTGTTAGACCTCTTGCATATCATAAAGGCGGGGACATTGTTTTGGTTTTCGACATATGCTGTTGCACCACGTGACCCGGGAAAAACTCCAAAAAGCCCTTTTCTTTTTGCACCATTGGAGTTATCACTTGTGTCGTAGGAATAGATTCTGAACAGCACAATGCTGTCAGATTGTTTTCCACCATCTTCGTAGTTACCCATGGAACGAAGGTAGTTTATGTAACTTTTCGCATCCCACGCAAGCGATTCCTTGTCATATCTACAGTAAACTCTTTGTGTGGTCTGATAATCACCTGTAAAGGCAGTTGGCACACCAAGGTCGTTATAATTTACATTTCCCCTTTCACGTCTCAGAATCCACGTCCCATCACACGTGAACCCGGTTCTGTCCATCTTTACGTTGACGGCATTATCTGAGTCGTAAAGAGTGAATCCATTCTTGTTGATTAGGCAAATATTATTGCCGCTTGCGTCTTGTACTCGGATTGTCCCATCACCGGACGTACTGCCACCAATACGGAAGGTATTACCCATGATTAGTGCGGCGGTTATCGTTCCTGCGGCTATGGCACTGGCATTGATTTTTCCGTCCCTTGTAATAGCAAGCGTATAACCGCTTTTTGTTGTGTTGTAGCCATTGGAAAATCCCCCGATGCCCTCATAGTTAATCAGCAGGATTTTCTTTGCCTCTTCGACTGTGGACTTATCCATAGCAAGGATCTGTGTCCGCTTGCCGTTGGTGTCGTAAGTAAATTCAATTGCGCCGTCACTGCCGGTTTTGATCTGCTCGATTGCCTCTGTCATTTCCTGCCGGAGCGTGCTTGCCATGGCGTTGATTGCGCCTTGCGCTTCACTAGCCCGTCTCTGAGCGTCTTTCTGCAAGTCCGCTTTAGCCGCATCAATGTCAGACCGGATTGACGTAGACAGCGACCGCTTTGCGTCTCCAAGTTCAATCTCGTCATACCGCTCGGTCAGGACGTTGTATTTTGTCCGGATGACTTTTGCGGTTGCGCTGACTCCGAGCGGTTCAAACTCAACCGTGACGGTATCGCACAAATTGACGTGCTCAAGGTTTGCCAGACCCGCGTATTCTTCCGACTGCCACAAGGGGAGAAACTGCACTGTGATCGAGACTTCCGGCACACCAAAGCCCGATGTATTGACGTAGTTTTGCGCAAAACTCCGTAGCTGTGCCTGCGTGGGCTGTTCTTTAAATTGGCTTGAGCAGTCAAGGATTGCCGTCCGGTAATACGGAAAGTTTGCGGAATTACTGCTGTGCACGACTCTCTCAGACAGCAGGACAAGGGTTTCTTCCTGCTCCCCGTCAACCTCGTCAACCTTGTACCAGTACGGCATGACACCGGTCAGAGTGTTTTGGATGTTTTCTTCCTGCTTTAGATCCGTGATATTTTTGCCGTACTTGAGGGTTACGCCGTTATCACTGCCTCTTTGCTGATAGAGTTTGACAGCGAATTTGTCCCACTGGTATTCCCCGCCGCCAAAGCTGTCCAGAACACTCCCTTCCGTACCGGCAAGCAGTGACCGGATTGACTTTGGTTCTTTGACGGTAAAAGTGCCCTGTGACTGCTTGTCCGTCCAAAAAGTAAAGGGACAGGTCTCAGCGGCTTTTGTCTTGAGTTCCTGCAAAGCGTCGGCTGGACTGGTTGACTCGATAGGCGGCGTGACAGGAATATTGGTCAGCCTATAGCTGATATGCTCCGCATTTATCGTGCACATGCCGTTAATTGGCTTTGAAATGGCATAAACCGAAAACGGCTGTGGGTCGCTGTTGTCGGAGGGTTTGGCATAGATAAACCGGCTGTGGGCTATATCCTTGAAGTGCTGACCGCCCACGGGATATTCCATAGTCAGTTCATACTTGCCATTCCGCTCTTCCTCGACGGTGCATGATATAGCATCGTAGAGCGTTCCAAGCCCTTTGGATGTGAAAGCGGTTTCATTGGCCGCATAAAGGATAGGTTTCATATACTATTCCACCGTGGCGTGATTTTTACAGTTGCGCCTGACTTGACGGAAAAGGTGTTTGACCCCGGCGACAACTCAAAGCTGTTCCGTTCCGTCACATAGCTGTTGAGGTTGGCTTTTGAGGTTTTGTCGTATGCGTCACCGAGCTCCATGTCATAAACAAGCGTGCCGGAGTACTGACTTATGGTCAGCTGATAACTTCCTTTGACGATCCCGCAGTTTGATGATGTAAAACCGGAAAATTCAAGCAGGGGCTTTGCGGGGAGCGTGCCGGGATTGACAATGGTTTTCGACTGCCATGTACTTGATCCCGTGTTGGTGATGGTGGTTTGAGTCTCACCGGAAAGAAGATACTTCCGGGCGTCGCAATCGAAAGCGAGGTCAAATCGCACGCCGTCCATGAATCTTGAAAATCGTGGCTGTACTTCTCCCCTAAATTCTCCCAGCTTAAAGTAATCTGTGTGGATGCTATCGGTGATTCTCTGGTAGCCTTTTAACTGGATCAGTTCGGCACAAAAGGCCCTGACCATATCTTCTGCGCTGACAGAACCTTGTGACCGTGCATACAAGTTGTACACACGGTCGATGTTCAGAAAACGTCCGTTGTCATAGTGGATGTCACGGCTTCGACCTGGGACTGAGTAAGCGGAGTAATCACGAGCAGGGACATCCGCATCATTGACATTAAGGACGTATATGTTGTAGTCAGTGGACCGGACGTTGCCCACTCTTAAAAGTCCGTAACTCATGCGAACACCTTTCTTGCTCGTTCATACTGCCGTTGCATCCGCTCCATGACGTAGTTGGCTATCTCTTCATTGGACTGGCCTTCCTGCGTGTAAACATTGATTACAGGTGCAAAGGTTCCGAGTCCTCCGACAGCCTCCCTGATGTCTCTCATAAGGCTGTCTCTGCCGTACACGATTTCTCCACCAGGGCCATCCCCGAAGCCTCTGCCATCGGGCAGGACGGTCGGCTCTGTAAACATATAGGGCTGATCGTATGCTTTCCTGTACCAGTCAACATACATTGATGTAGGGTCGGGGATTGTTCCGAGCACCGGCACATCAATATATCTTTCAACAACGATGTGAGGCAGTTTCAATTCAGGGAGTTTCCACTCGAAATCGAAAAGGTCTTTTATATCATCGACGATGTCTCCGAAGAAATCCGCAATACTACTGCCAATTGAAGAAATTCCGCTGTAGAGTTTGTCGATAACTCCTTTACCGATGTCTATCCAGTCAATCTGTGTGAATTTTGCCGTTACAGACCCAAGTATTCCGCCCATCAGGTCTGGAACCAAAGTGACCAGTTTGGTTATTCCGCTGCCGATGGATGTGATTACACTTGAGCCAAGCCCCAACCAGTCAATTGAGGTGAACAGGTTGAATGCTGTGGTAGCGATCCCGCCGATCAGCTGCGGAATAAGGGTCATAAGACCAGTAATGCCGTTTCCGATTGCCGTGATTACCGTTTTGCCGAGTCCGAGCCAATCAATGGATTTAAAGAAATTCACGGCTGAATTGCCGATGTTTTTAAGCGTATTCGGCAGTTCGGTTTTTAAAGCGTTGAATCCGTTCTTGATTGCGGTGATAACATTCTTTCCGAGGTTAACCCAATTGAATGCTGACCAGACAGCAACAATGGCTTGAATGATTTTCGGGATGTTTGCAACGATTGTGGGGATTGCGTTTATTAACCCCTGTACTAGCGTGACAATAATCTGGACCCCGGTAGTAAGGATTTTCGGCCCGTTTTCATTGATGATGTTGGCAATATTGGTAATGATCTGCGGGACATACTCAATCAGGGCGGGCAATCCATCCGCAAGGCCCTGAGCAATGCTAAGAAGCATTTCCATACCGGCGCTGATCAGCTGTCCGGCGTTCTCTTTGAGCATTTCGGTAAAGCTGAGAATCTTCGGCAGGACGGTTTCCAAAAAGCCAGGAAGATTTTCTTCAATTCCCGTACCGATGTTGGAAAGAATCTCAGACGCAAACTCTACCAGTTTCGGGATACCTTCCATCAGCCCGTTAAAGAGTGATGTGAGGAGGTTTCCACCAACCTCTACAAGCTGTCCTCCTGCGTTTATAAGGGCTTCTCCAATCATCCCCACCATGGTAGGGACTTGATCTATAATCACCTGTATAAGGGACGGGAGGGCGCCCACCAAACCAGTAAAAAGTGATGTAGCAGCAGTCAGGAGGGACGGAAGGATTGCATTCATCAGCTCCGGCAGTTTTGCAGAGATAATCGGGGCGGCTTTTGCGATAAACTCACCGATTCCCTTTAGTGCTCTTTCGATTGCGGGCAGAATGTTGTTAAGAAGTCCTTCACCTTCATTTTCGCCAACCAGGGCGACAACAAGGTTATCCATTAACTGGCCCAGGTCCGCGTCTCCGTTTGCAAAACCGGCTACCAGGTTTGTCCAGGCACTTTTGACAGCGTTTAGAGACCCCTCAATCGTGGAGGACGCCTCTTTACTGGTTGTGCCTGTGATCCCCATTTCGTTTTGTACAACGTGAATCGCTTCAACGATATCTGCATAGCTGTCGATATTGTATTCGACCCCGGAAAGCTCCTTAGCCTTGTCGAGAAGCTGCTGCATACCATCCTTTGTCCCTGCGAAACCAAGAGCAAGGTTGTCGAGCATGGTGAAATTCCCACGACTGAAACCGCGGTATGCATTTTGCACCCCTTCCATAGAGGTCCCCATCTTATTCACGTTGTCCGCCATGTCTGTAATCGACATGTTCATTAATTCTGCAGCTTTGGCCTGGTCTCCATCGAGTGAATTGATCAAAGAAGCAGCGGACTGAATCGACGTTTCCATGTAATCATTCATGGACATTCCGGCTGTCTTATATGCTTCACCGGCATCAGCGATAACCTTCTGTGCGCTGTCCCCGAAAAGCGTCTCGACACCACCGACAAGCTGCTCGTACTCTCCGTAAGCATCAATACTTTGCTTTGCAAGTGCACCAACAGCCGCGGATCCTGCCGCTATTCCAGCAGCACCGACTTTTGCGATCGTTCCCGCAGCCTTTCCTACTTTTCCGAGTGCGTTCGCGAAGCCGCCACCGGCAGAGGAGGCTTCGGACTCGGCTTCGTCGAGGCCCTGCTCATACTGGCTTTTGTCAATCGTCAGCTTTGCGACAAGGGTAAATAGATCCATCAGCCATCCTCCTTTCCAAGATTTCCAAGAATTTTTTTCATCCGCTCTTTTACTTCATTGGCCTTTTCTTCTGCATCTATTTCGTCGGATTCTGTTTGTTGTGTGCTAGCGACCATATCTGCAAAACGGCTCTTCATTCCGACGCCATTCTTTACTGCTCGGCCCGTATTGTCCGTGATCGCTTTCAGCGCGTCTGTTATATAAGCCCTGTACGCTTTTTCCTCAGAATCCTTTTTGAGCCAGGACACGCAATGCTCGATCACGTATCCTCGCCCAAACAAGTCAAGCAGATCCAGCCGTATAGTTGTTATGCTTTGAAAATACCGGTCTGCTCCAGCTGCGCCAACGATGTAAAAAAACTCAGGACATCCGGATCGGCAAGAATGTCCGCGAGGTTTGCCAGGTAGAAAGACACCCTGTGATCGTCGATGTTTTCCGGCTCGACAAAGCATGCCAGGGCGAGGATTTCCAGCGTCTCGGAAGGATAGTCGTCCATGGCCGCCGTGACGATGTCCAAGAGGTTTCTGCGGGACTGGTCCGCGATCTTCCTGGCGTTTTCGAGCCTGGCCGCTGCTACCTCTTCCGGATCCATGTCTTTTGTGATCTCGCGCAGTCCTTCCGCTTTGCGCTTGCGGATGTCCAGGACACCGATTGCCTTCATCCACTTCTCCGCAGCTTTCCGGATCCGGCTCGTCTGCTTCAGGAACTCGGTCGGCTTGCAGGTTACGAGGTTCTTGCGCTCTTCAACTACTGTGAATTGCTGTGCCATACTCTACCTCCGTCAAGGCTCGATGCTATAAAACACCATAGGGACTACGGACTGCGCGCTAATGGAAACATGTCCCTCGATGGTAACAGATGTCTGCCCCTTGCCGTTCTTCGTGGTCTGAAGACTAAACCCGGCTGTAGACAGGGCGTTTTTCAGTTCGACAGCCACACAGCCGCCATCCGCACGGTCGCCAACCCACCAGATAGACGATGCAAAGTCAGACTGCTTGAGGTCTGCACGAGGGGTGATCATTGATGTGTTTGTAGCGTCAATATCCGCACAACCAAGCGCCATCTTGATCAGTTCGGGAGACGTGCCAAGGGCAGTTGTGCTCAGAGAGCAGGCCCAGGAATCCAGGTGTTTCAGTTCCTTCATGTTGACAGGCACATTGTCCACATCTTCACCGAGGTCGGAAAATGTGGGCTGACATGTGACCTGAATGCCGCCGGTGGTGGCGGTGATGATGTCTGCATCCGAAGGAGCCGCCGGGCTTGCGGGGTCGAAAGTCTTCAGTAGCACGCCGGCATCCATCTGCATGCTTTCAAAAGTGTCCTGGGGAATAACTGTGAAATTTCCCATTTTATAAACCTCCTATATAGTCAACTTCTATGTTCATCTGGATCCGGAGAATGTTGTCTGCGCCAGACGGCACAGGACGAGAAAAAGGCGACGTAACCGGTATTTTGATCCAGATTCCGCCGCCTCCAACTTTCATTTTTTTTCCTCCGTATCCAATTTCGTTTTTGATTTCCTCTGCCTTCTGCTTGAGCCAGGACCAGGATGCCGTCTGCGTCGCGTCCGGGTCGATCATGTCCCACAGGGATGCGGAAAGGAGCTCCGTCACTCCATTTACACCGTTTGCCGACTCATACGTGATATGCGGATATGCCGGCTTCTGACCCTCTGGGAAGGTTGTCTGCTCGTCGTATGCAGGGATCCCGAAGCTATTCCAGAAGGTGTTAATGGCCTGCCAACTATCCATCGGTTATCCTTTCCTTTTAAACTCTTTTGCGCTAACTACGCGCATATCCAGCGCGGCTGAGGCGGGCGTGGCGTTGTCGTCTCCATCGGATGTGACCTGCAGCACCTTCCCGTCGCTGACACGCTTGAAAACGTCATTGGCCCGCAGAACAATGTTTTTTCTGGTTGTGACCGTGTACAGATCGGTGACTCCCTGGGCGGAAGCGGTCCTTGCCATGATCGAATCATCAAAGGCTATCGCTGCGGAAAACGACGCTCCTTCTGTATACTCGGTGATCACTCCGCCGTAGCCGTCGTCCCTGGTCACCTTGTCCATGATTACGCAAGGCTCCATAGCCTCGTCTATAAGACTCATATTTTCCTCCACTGTGCCAGCCGACTATAAAAAGCTCCCTGCCAACCGGAAAAGCCTCCCGCCCCGGAGCCGCTGCTGCTGGATGATGATGATTTCGAATATGAATAGCCTTTAAAAGACTCCGAGTCAAACGGGCTCAGTGCGTGGCTGGTAACTGTCTCATACTTCTGCCGCCACTCGGTTATATCGTCACAAAGGGTAATGATTTCCTTCGGGACAGCCATCAACCACACAGCCCCGTCGAAGGTTTCAGGGATCAACTCATCTGTCCCGTACTGGACAACGCCATCATTGAAAACACTCCCAATGATCCGTATATACTGGCCGGGAATGATTGTTGGTGTATTGACCGCGTTGAACCCGAAAATGGAACTATCACTGGCAACAGTGATGTTGTCACCAGTGATAGTAACTTTGCCGGCCAGCTGGTCATACTCAAACCAATTTTTCAGGTATTGGCAAAGTTCGGTAAGCATTTGTCAGCTCCTTCTTACGCGGAAACGGTCGCGACGTACAGGCTGTTCGGATTGAACAGGACCGGCATGAAGAGGGCGGATGCCTTGGTCCAGAGGACTGCAGGATCCCATTCCATCTTCTGAGTGACATACACGAAAGGAGAGCTGGAAGGCTCCTCGTTGCTGTAGAACCGCGCATTGTCGATCTCGGGCGGATCTCCCCAGAGACCGCGGCCCAGGCGCCCGCCAGGGTTCGTCGCGAAGAATGTAACCTTATTGGCAGGGTAGTATCTCGCCGTAATGATGTTGGGGCGGCCGTTGCTGCCGATGCTGGCGCTCTTGCCATATGTCAGATCATTGGTCAGGACGGTGTTGATACCGAACTCCTCAGACAGGAACTCCTCCATAACCGTCTTTCTGAGCATGGACCCGGCGCCGATGTTGCCGTTGATAGCAGTCTGCAGGCCAGCGTTCTGGCGCATTTTGTTGATATTTGCGCTGCCGGTATACATTCCGGTAATTGTGACGCCTGCATTCCTGGCGTTGTCGACGATGGTCTGAATCTGGGAGATCACGTCCGCGGAAGAAGAAAGATCCAGGGTGAGTGATGTGTTGGCGTTTGGCACGCCATAATCGACAGTCAGATTCAGGTTGTTTTCTTTGATCGTCACTTTGCCGGTGGCTAGCAGCTCATTCTTTGCGACCTTGGACCTGGTCACAACCTGATCGGAGAGCCGGATGCCGTCTCGGATGATGTAGTCATAAAGATCGTCGTTCTGCACGCCGGATCGCAGCAGCGTTCGCATTCTTTCAGACTGATTGATCTTGACCTTGATCAGGCCCTTTTCGATGTTGTGCCGATCGACAGGCACGCGGAAGGTGGTCTTCGCCTCGGTATCAAACCCATGGAACTGGGCCATAACCGGGATCTGGAACTCTGCAGCCAGGGACTCCCACTCTGCGACGAGGTTGTCTGTCTTTGTATCATCAATTACCTGATCAACCGGATCATTCGGCCGGGTGACGATCGTTCCGACGTCGAGCCAGTCAGTTTTCGGCACAAGGCCAAGAATGTCATCTTCCCATGCGATTCTGGGCATAATTCATACCTCCTTCTTTATCCGATCAGTAAGGGCGGGTGACTGCGGGCTCAGTGACGAAAGTGAACCCCTTCCCCTCCAGGGCGGTCTTTGCCGCTTCTGCGAGGGTGACAGGCAGCCTGCTTTCAATCACGACCCCGGATGTCACAACGGATCCAGGCATGTTGCCTGTAGTGACATCCACATCTTCATAAACGAATCCGATCGCTGTCGCGCCGTTCGCGGGGAAAGGGGTCCCCATCTTGACGTACTTGCTGCCGTCTGCAGCCGTAGTCGCGCCGGTCTGCTGAATTTCTCTCGTTTCTCTCACACACTCTTCATGCGCCAGGAACCATCCTGGCGCGTAAACTGTGCCGTTATCATTGAGGTTGATAAAGCTCATTTACTTTCCCTCCTTTGGTGCTGCGCCGTAAAGCGACGCATTATACTGCTCTGCCAGGATCGCTGCGCGGCTCTTTGCCGTGCTTCCGCCGGCAGCCCCGCCACCTGTGCCGGGCGGGTTGTATGACTGTGCTCCGTGGATCTCTTCTTTTACTGTGAAGCCTTCATACTCTGTCTTGATGTTCTTTTTCAGATCTTCCTCGTTTGTGAACTTGCCATTTTTGTCAAGTTCCAGATCATCAACGGATGTGATCTTCATGATCGGATCAATGAACTTGTCAGAAATCCCCTGTTCTTTCAGGAGCTTGCGGTATGCTGTCTGTTTACTGGCTTTTGCCTGCTGTGCCGCGACGTCCGCCTTGTAGTCGTCAAACTGCCTCTTGACGGCCTCGTACTGTGCCTTGTACGGGTTGTTGGCGTTCTGCTCCGCCGCCTCTCTCAGGCTGTTGAGCTCCTGCTGCACCCCAGGGAGCTGCTCTGCCTCGGCCTTGTACCGGTCGCGCTCCTCCCTGATCTCGTTGACGGTTTCTGTATGCGCCTCCAGAATCTGATCCGCTTTTTCGTCTTCAATTCCGAGTGCTTTGAGAAGTTTTCTTGTTACTGCCATTGATCCTCCTTTTGACTTTTTGCCCGCTGTCAGTGCTTCGATCAGCGGAAACCGGCAGTGCTTCGCCGGCTGAGTATAAAAAAAGAGCCACTGAACACGTCTGTTCAATGGCTCTGGGCTACCTTGGCTCTTGGCTCTATAATGAGCGGCACCTCGCGTTTACATGTTTTACAGTAAACATATACTTTCCCGTTCCGCAGTCGTGCGACCATCTTGCCGCATGTGCATTTGACGGGTGTACCGCTCTCATTATTCTGTTTTTGGCTCATTTTTACTCCTGGAAAAGATTTTATGTTATTGTCAGCCGTTTTGCAATGTCTTTTTTATGATCTCTGACAACTCGTCACGGTTGTCCAGAACCCCCTTTTTCAAAAAGCGGTTTGGCTCCATCCTGTCAGTTTTTCCAAACAGTTTTTTTAGCAGGCCGGATGACGTTCCTTCGTGTACGTAAATCGCATAATCCACATTCGTTCCTATGTAGACAGCCCTCCTGCCCTCTGGCTCTTTTGGCGCTGTACCGCTGTATGTGCCGCTCGTTGGTCTTGCCGCCTGGAGGATTGACCAGACGCTGTCCTCACTGTATTTGCTTGGCCTGTCCGCAGAGTAAGAGGTGATGGATGCGCCTTCTCCGTCAACCGCATAGGTAATAGAATTGCGGAGGAGGCCGGTGTCGATCCTTTGCGGGCTGTTCTGCAGCTCCCTGGCGGAAAGAGTAGCCGCCTGCATCCCTGCCGCGTCCAGGGCCGTTTCCATGGCTTCATCCAGGGCGTTAAGAATTTCCTTCTTGTGGTTATCTTTTATGTCCACGGTTGCCTCCTTTCCGCTTTTTCTTGTCGTCAGCGACGCCTTCTCCAAGTGGCCTGGCCGGGCCGACATTCTTTCCCGCGTACTCCTTCCTGTACTGCGCGCTGATTGCGTCGCCCTTCTCTTTCTGGCTGAGAATGGGCTGCGGCTCTTCCTTTGCTTTTAACCATTCGTCAAATGTCATGTCGCCCATCTTGTCAGACTTTTTAATAGTGTCGTGCTCGAAGCCCTTGACGTAGGCTAATATTGTGCACCTACAATTTTTTGCAATAATATAATTGCCGTTGTCCTTATTTTGGTTTATACTGTTTCCAACGAAATAGTAACCATTTTCTGTTTGGAGGTTATAAACATGACAGGTCGAAGAACGCTTGTGAACGCTGATGATATTATCAATAAATACACGGCTGGACATTCCATTAAGAAGCTGGCTTCTGATAACGGTTTCAGCCGGCAGGTTATTTATCGCGTACTCAGGGAGAACAACATCCCGATTCGTAACCGTTCCGAGTCCATGTACGTCCGCATGGCAAACACCCCGCCAGAAGAACGACAGCGCCTTGCGTCTGCGGCTCACGAAGCGAAGCGCGGATATGTAAATTCTCCTGAAACCCGCCATAAGATGGCGCTTGCAAAAAACAAGCGGATTGGTATTTTTGAGGACGGTTTTATAAAAGCTTTGACTAATGCCGGTATCGATACAACCCCGCAACAACCGTTCCTGGCTTACAACCTCGACATCGGATGTGGGAACGTCGCCGTGGAAATTGAAGTTGGCCATGGGGTGCTGATTCACACTCCCAAAATTAGAAAGAGACTCGTGGAGTGCCTCGAAGCTGGAATGAATATGATTTATGTTTCTATCCCTTCCCGCAAATCTGTCATTCACGGTGCTTGTTACGAGCAAGTCATCTCCCTTGTGAAACTTTGCCGCAGGTATCCACCCGAAACGTGTCAATATTGGATGGTTCGGGGTACAGGTGAAGTTTATGCCACTGGCCGTCTCTATCGTGATAAGCTCTCCTGAATATAAGTGTTTGTAGCTTTTTATTATTTGACTGTCTGAATCAACAATATTATCTCCGGTGAAGCAGTTCCACAGCATTTCCTGGGGGACCGAGGACACAGCCATAAATTTCCCGGTCTGGGCCGGGTACATGATCTTTACGCCGTCTACCTCAAAAGGCTCTCCAACATCCCTCCGCTGGCCGTGCATCATCCTGTGGGAATGCCTGGTGCGGTTGTCCAGGGTCGCAGCCCATTCCAACGTCAAATCCACGCCGCGCCTCGTGAGGCGGTTGTAGGCGTCGTAGCGGCCCGCGTTCTGGGCGTTTGTGGACATTGTGCGGGCGTTCCGGACTGCTGCCTTGAATTCACTGCCGGAGGTCTTTTCCGCGATTCTCCTGGCGATATTTGGGATACTCTCGCCCTGCATGATCCCCTGGAGCATTTCCGATTGGATCTTACCCTTTTCCCAGCGCTTCACTGTTCCCTCAGCGATCTGTTTTGAGAGGGCTCTTCCGGGAGGGAGAAAAAGCTGCGGCCGGTCTCTCACGATCCGGTTCACAGCGTCGCGGTTGTAGAGCGTCAGGCCAGTGTCGATCCGCGCGTCGTGCTCGACCTGGTAAAGGGAGTAGTTGGCATTTGTGGAGAAGATTTCCGGCATTCTGCCTTCCGCGATCCTTCCGGCGATCTCGTTTGTGTGCATCAGGTCGTCGGCAATGGTATCCTTCATTTTCTCCCAGCGCTCGCCCACGGCAAGCTGGCCGATTCTCCACTGCTCGTATTCCTCTTTGGTTTTCTTTCCATCCTCGACCCACTGCTGCCACTTTTCGTCTTTGATTTTAAACCGCTTCGTGTAGTCCTGGAGCTTTTCGTTGATCTCTTCCGCCGCGCGTGTATACTCCTGCTGCAGCTCCTTTTCGATCTCTTTGATTTTCTCTTCGGTCAATTCATGTCCGAGATCCGCCATGCTTTATCACCCCTGTTTTGGTGTGCCCTGGTCCTCTTCCTCTGCGGGAATACTGATACTGGCCATATCCTCCGCGTCCTTGCGCTTTAAAACCTCTTCGGCCTGGTCACCGTCTCCGAGGATCTCAAGGATTTTTCTTGTCACATATTCATCGTCAAGACGGTCAGCCGAAGACAGAACCACGTTGACCTGTTCTTGCTGGTTGATGATCTTCGACCTGGTAAAAGTGGCTTTGTCGTCAATTCCAAGGACCTTCAAAATTCCATTGATAAAATCAAGAACACAAAATTCATACAGGTTTGCTTTGATATCAATGTTATGGAATGCCGCTTCGATCTGTGCAGTAACAACGGATCCTGATGCAACATTCCTTGTATCTGCCATCATAAAGTCGTCATAAATATCATCTCTCAAACGGTCCAGAAGTGCCTCACGGCTCGCGTATGGCATTTCTACACTGTGGGATTCTGCCGTCTGCCCCTCGCCCATTGCAGCCGCATGGACCGTCTTGATGCGCTCCACAAACTTTACTAGATCCGTGTCGCGCATGCCTGCAGCCCCGGTAATGGTCCAATAGATAATACTGGCATCGTCGACGGTGTTTGCAAAGCCGCTGATGATCAGATCATAGCAGTCGATTTTCTCGCGCCTGCCTACAAGATCTGACTGCTTATTGATTCCGTAAAACGGCACAATCGGAAACGTCGGATAGTTGGCTCCCTCGTAGTTTTCCACTCCACCGATTTCTGTTTTTTTGGCAGTGATCTTGTACGGGGTTTTCGGCTCTTTGATGCTGCCGAATCCATCCTTCCAAACAAAGTGTGTATAGCCGTCAGAGTCGTACAGAATCGCGTGCAGGGGTTTCTGGTTGGATAACTGCCAGAAGCGGATTCCTGCGCAGAGGGCTCCGTTGTCCTCGTCGTACATCGGCTTGAACTCTGTGTATTCAAACACTTCCAGATGGTCATAATTCATAAAACCAAACGAGGCAGATCCGACCAGGGCGCGTTCTCCGGCATACTGCAGTTGTTTGTCGAAGTCCTTTCCCATCCGATTCTCGGTGGACGGATTTCCCCAGGTGACGCCGTTGCTCAGAAGATACTGATTGAGATTAGTTACGGCCTGGAAGAAAAAGTTACTCGACAACTTAAAATTGGCGCTGTAGTTGTCCGGCACAACTTTGCCGGAGACTGTATACAGCAGTTTCTGGTAGTCGAGGATTGTGCGATTCAAGTGGCGGAAATATTCATCCGCGATTACTGCAATCTCATACTTCTCCGACCGCTTGTGTTCCTGGATCGCATTCAGCACGAACTGGATCAGCTGTGTCTCGCTGTTGGTCTCCAATACTTCAAGATAATCTTGATACGTGTATTCCATGGCTGGCATTCCCCTTTAATACTTATTCCAAATCGGGTTATAAGGCTCTGGCTCGTCTGCTATGTGCATTGTCTTTACGAAGTAGCGCATCGCGTCACAGTTGTGTGTTATGATTCCGCCATTCACGGCATAATTATGATTGTCTTCGACCTCCATGTTATAAACATCTTCATATCCATCAAACTCGATACTTTCTATCCCTATGCTCCGGACAGTATTTGGCAGGTGCGTACTTGTT